>Ga0070741_10000502_pt1 | contig 141123 bp, 133 predicted proteins | sample Coa_R1_4_FD_66440 | JGI IMG/M metagenome (GOLD analysis project Ga0070741, IMG submission 66440) | Surface soil microbial communities from Centralia Pennsylvania, which are recovering from an underground coalmine fire - Coalmine... | ecosystem: Environmental > Terrestrial > Soil >... | reverse complement strand
TTGCCGTAGAGCAGCGCGTAGTTGACCATCTTCGCGATGCTGCGCAGCGCGTGCGGGTCCTTGCCGCTCTTCTCGCCGAAGATCTTCACGGCGGTGCGCTCGTGGAAATCGGCGCCTTCCTGGAACGCCTGCACGAGGACGGGATCCTCGGAGAGGTGCGCGAGCACGCGGAACTCGATCTGCGAGTAGTCGGCCGAAATGAGGACGTTGCCCGGCTCGGCGATGAACGCGCGGCGGATCTCGCGTCCGAGCTCGGTCTTGATCGGGATGTTCTGCAGGTTCGGATCGCTGCTGCTCAAGCGCCCGGTCGCCGCGACCGCCTGGTTGAAGCAGGTGTGGACGCGGCCGGTCTCCGGGTTGACGAGCTGCGGGAGCGCGTCGATGTACGTCCCTTTCAGCTTCATCAGCCCGCGCCATTCGAGAATCATCCGCGGCAGATCGTGCGCGAGCGCGAGCTCCTCGAGCACTTCGACGGCGGTGGACGGCGCGCGCGACGTGCCGGTCCGCTTCAACACCGGCAGCTGCAGCTTGTCGAAGAGCACTTCGGCGAGCTGCTTCGGCGATCCGATGTTGAATTCGCCGCCCGCGACCTCGTAGATCTCCTTCGTGCGCCGTGCGAGATCCTGCTCGAGCCGCTGCGACTGCGACGCCAGCGCCGGGCCGTCGATGCGGACGCCCGCGCGCTCCACGTCGACGAGCACCGGCACGAGCGGCAGCTCGAGCTGCGCGTACACGTCGGTCAGCTGCTCCTTCGCCAGCAGCTCGCGGAAGATCGGCACGAGCTGGCCGACGACGTCGGCGCGCTCGGCCGCAAAATTCAGCGCCGCTTCGACCGGCAGATCGACGATCGACACCGCCTTGACGCCGCGGCCGCAGATGTCCTCTTCCTTCAGCGCCTTGTAGTTCGTGTACTCGAGCGCGAGGTCCTCGAGCCGGTGTTCCGACCGCGTCGCGTCGACGAGGTAGCTGCACAGCATCGTGTCGGTGTCGAGGCCGCGCAGCGTGACGCCGTGGCGGAGCAGCAGGATCGCGTCGAACTTCACGTCGTGTCCCGACTTCGGGATCGCCGCGTCCTCGAGCACCGGCCGCAGCGCCGCTAGCGCGTCGGCGATCGGCATCGACGGGATGGCGCCGAGCGCGCGGTGTCCCGTCGGCACGTAGTCGGCATCGTGCGGGGCGGTCGAGAACGCCAGCCCCGCGATCGACGCGCGCATCGCCGACGGCGCGTCCGGCAGCACGCGCATCGACACCCGCGCGGCGCCCTTCAGGCGATCCACGAGCGCGCGCAGGTCGTCCGCGGTGTTGACGACGCGGTAGCTCTTGGCGACGGTGTCGGCGGTCGGCGCGTACTCCGCGACGAAGGCGCGGAACCCGAGCTCGTTGAAGATCCGGAAGCACTGCTCGCGATTCGCGCCTCGATACCGCACCGCCTCGGGATCGAATTCGACCGGCACGTCGACGTGGATGCGCGCGAGCACCTGGCTCTGGCGCGCGGCGTCCGCGTGCTGCTGCAGCCCTTCCCGGTAGCGCTTGTTCTTGATCTCGTCGGCGTGCGCGAGCAGGTTCTCGAGCGTGCCGTAGGTCGCGATGAGATCGCGCGCGCCTTTGTCGCCGATGCCCGGCACGCCCTTGATGTTGTCGATGGTGTCGCCCATCAGCGCCATCATGTCGACGACCTGATCGGGCGTGACGCCGAGCTTCTCCTTCACCGCACCGGCGTCGTACCACGTCCCTTCGTCCCGCGGATTGAAGACGCGAATGCCGTCGTGCACCAGCTGAAAAAAGTCCTTGTCCAGCGTGACGATGACGACGTCGAAGCCGGCGCTGGCGGCGCGGGTGGCGAGCGTGCCGATGACGTCGTCGGCTTCGTAGCGATCGGAGGTGAGGATCGGCACGCCGAGCGCTTCGCACGCCGCGTGCACCATCGGGATCTGTTCGGCGAGCTCGTCGGGCATCGGCGCGCGATGCGCTTTGTAGTCGTCGGCGATGTCGTCGCGGAACGTGCGGCCCGGAAGATCGAACGACGCCGCGATGTACTCCGGCTTGTGCTCGTTCAAGAGCTTGCGGAGCATCGTCACGAAGATGTAGACCGCGTTGGTCGGACGTCCCTGCGCGTTCCGGAGGAATCCACCTTCGGCCGTCCGCACCGGCGCGTGGAACGCGCGGTACATCTGCGAACTGCCGTCGATGAGGTACACGATCGGTCTGGCGCTCATGAGGTGCGGGAAATTTTTACTATATCATTGCCGTGATGCGGATTCGGGCGCTCGTGCTGCTCGCGATCGCGCTCGCGAGCGGCGCGTGCGGCGGAACGAGCCTCTTTCGCCAGTACGAATACGAAGAAGACAGTTACGTGTCGCTCGACGGATCCGCGACCGTGTACGTCAATGGCTCGGTGGCGGCGCTCGACGCGCTGCGGGGCGCCGCGTTCAACACGAACCCGGCCGCGCGCGTCGACCGCGACGCCATCCGCGCGTTCTATTCCTCGCCGGTCACGCACGTCACGTGGGTCAGGGAATCGCGCCGCAGCGGACGCCGTTTCGTGCACGTGCGGCTCGAGGTCGACGACATCACGCGTCTGTCGACCGCCGCGCCGTTCGCGTGGTCGTCGTACACGTTCCGCCGCGAAGGCGACGAGTACGTCTATCAGCAGACGCTCGGCGCCGCCGCGAACCAACAGGTCGGCAACGTCGGGTGGACCGGACGGGAGCTCGTCGCGTTCCGCCTGCACCTGCCGAGCAAGATCACCTATCACCCGAAGGAGATCGACATCCGCCGCGGCAACATCCTCGTGTGGGAGCAGCCGCTCGCGGATCGGCTGCACGGCGCGCCGTTGACGCTCGACGCGCGCATGGAAACGCAGTCGATTCTCTACCGCACCCTCTGGCTGTTCGGCGCGACGTTCGTCGCCGTCGTCGTCGCGTTCGTCGGCGTCATCTGGTGGGTGCTCAGGCGAGGCCCGCGCCATGCCGAAACCGTTTGATCAATTCGGAGCCAAGCCGGCCGTCCTGCGGTGCGGCCGCTGCGGCAAGTTCGTCGACTGGGACGATGCGCACGTGCAGATCGTCTGCACGTGCCGCCCGCGCATCGAGCTGCCGCCCGTGCTCGTCCGCGAGGCGACCGACGCCGATCGACCGGCCGTGCGCCAGCTCTTCGAGCAGGATTTCGGACGCACGCGCATTGTCGCGTTCGGCGAAGTGATGGACATCGATGCGATGCCGGCGCTCGTCGCGATCATGTACACCGATCCGTCGGGCGCGCTCGCCTATCGCCTGCTCGGCGACGCGCTCCACATCGTCGCGCTCGCGACCGATCCGATGTGGCAGCGGTCCGGCGTCGGCGGCCACCTGCTCGCCGAGGCCGAGCTCCTCGCGCGCCGCCTCCACCTGACGCGCCTCGTCGTCGCGACGACGAACGACAACCTGCCGGCGCTGTATTTCTATCAGCGCCGCGGCTATCAACTGACGCATCTGATCCCCAACAACGTAGCCGAGCACACGCATCAGCAGGTCGCGGGGTTTGCGGGGATTCCCGTGCGGGACGAGATCAGGCTGGAAAAAAAGCTGTCGGGCGGGTAGCGCACGAACCGCGGAAAATGGGAGGACAGGAAGGTTGCCCTTCCTACCCTCCCTCTGGCCCGAGCCGCCTAGAACCGGATTCCGAACGACAACCGCAGCTGACGCGGCGACGTGTAGGCGAACCGATTCAGCGCCTGGCCGAACTTCGCCCCGTAGTTGAAGTTCGTGCCGAGCACCGGCGTCGTCGTGAACGGATTGAAGCGCGCGAGCGCCGAGTTGTTCGACGCCGTGAGCACCGTCTGATCGATGTTGGTCTGCGTCACCGCGCCGCCGTTGGCGAACACGGTCGCGCCGCAGCCGCACAGCTGGAACTGGTTGAACAGGTTGACGACCTGCAGCTGGCCGAACAGCTGAAGCCCGCTCGCGCCCTTCACCTTGTACACGTAGTTCGCCGCGAAGTCGGTGCGGCGCTGGCCGTCGGTGCGGAACGCATCGCGCGCGGTGAAGTAGTACGTCACCGCGGTGCTGCCGGAGTTGCCGGGCGGCGTCAGGTAGCCGGGGTTCGTCACGTACGGCTGCGTCGCGATCGGACCCAATGCGCCGTACGGCACGCCGCTCTCGATCGATTCGAGCACGCTGAGCGTGAGGCCGTCCACCTTCGGCACGCCGTAGTCGAGCCAGAGATGCGAGCGGTGACGCTGATCGATCGACAGATCGCCGGTCGGGTAGTTCCACGACGCCTGCTTGTACTCCGGATACTGGAACGCCGACGCGGTGATCGGCCCGCTGCCGACGTTCTCGCCTTCGACGTTGCCCCACGCGTGCGACAGCGTGTAGTTGCCGCCGACGTCGGTCGTCGCGGTGAAGCGGTACGTCGCCTTGACGGAGAGCCCCTGATAGCGGCGCGACAAGTCGTTCGAGTTCTGGATGACGGCGAGGTCGTACTGCTTGCCGAACTGATCGCTGACCCTGCCCGTCGCGGTGTTCAGCACCGTCACGTAGAAGTCGCGGAAATCGCGGAACACGTAGTCGGCGCGGATCGCCGCCTTGCTGCCGAGTTGACGATCGACGCCCACCGCGTATTCGAGGTTGTTCGGCGAATCGAGCGAGCCTTGAATGACCGGCGTCAGTCCGGGAATGTTCGGCGCGCCGTTGAACGGCAGGTTCGCGCCGCCGTTCGCGTTGTACCAGGCGAACACCGCGGCGATCGCCTGCGGCGTCGGCACCGTCGGCCCGGTGGCGTTGATGTTCGGTCCGCGGTAGATGAACTGGAACGTCTGCGGGTTGCCCGCGGGCGACGACGAGTCGGCGATGCTGTTCGAGATCGCCGCCACGTACTTCGCGAAGCTGGCCGTCACCGCCCATTTCTGATCGCCCGTCGGATCCCACACGATGCCGACGCGCGGGCTGAACGCGCTGTCCTTCGCGACGAGACGTCCCGCGCTGTCCGCGCCGTTGTTCTTGTCGAAGCGGAGGCCGAGGTTCGCCGTCAGGTGGCTGCTGATGCGCCAGTTGTCGTTGTAGAACAGCGAGTGCGTGCGGAAGTTCGTCCCCTGGCTGCCTTCGGGAATCGGGTTCCACTGGATGACGGTCGTGCCGTCGCCGAGGAACTCGGGAACCACGTCCTGCCCGGAGATGTACGACGTCGTCGCGAAGATGCGGTAGTCGCTGCCCGACTGATGGTTGTTCGCGAACCGCTTGTCGTTGAACAGGTCGTAGCCGAAGACCATGTTGTGCGACCCGCCGTTCTTCGTCGTCAGGAAGTAGGTGCCCTTCGCGAAGAAGTCGGCGTTGTCGCGCCGCTCGGGATCGCAGATGCCGCAGAAGGTCGGCGACCAGAAGCGCGTGTTGCCGCGCTGGCTGTCGAGCAGCAGCGTGCCGTTGATCAGATCCGTCGTCGGCGCACCGGAGCCGATGAAGCTGAAGTGCCGCGCCGAGAAGCGCGTCTCGACGAAGAAGTTGCTCGAGAGGACGCCATTGTAGCTGCCGGTCGAGAGATCCTGCGGCAGTTGGCGGTTGTCGAGGCTGAGCAGATCCATCGACGCCGCCGTGTTGAACGTGTCGTTCGTCTGGTTCTCGATGATCTTCGTGTACGCGCCCTGAAACGTGTGGTTCGCGTTGATCGAGAACGTCCCCTTGCCCTCGTAGCGGCGCGTCTGATCGATATAGGTGTAGGGGATGTTCGTGATGACGAGCGAGCGGCCGCTCTGCTGCGTCTGCAAACGGCCCGCGGTGAAGAACCACAGATGGTCCTTCACGATCGGCCCGCCCGCCGTGTACTCGTAGGTCGGCACCGTCTTGTCGATCCGCAGTTCCTTGTGCGCCGGATCGTTGTTGATTTGCGTCTGCTCGAACGGCGTCAGCGTGCGCCAGTCGTCGTTGTTCAACGTGTCGCGGAACGATCCGCTGAACGTGTTGCCGCCCGACTTCGTGATCACGTTGACCACGCCGCCGCCGAAGCGGCCGTACTCCGCCGAGATGCCGGACGTCGCGACGTTCGTCTCCTGAATCGCATCCTCGATGTACAGGTTGTTCGCCTGGCCGCGCAGGTTCTCGCTGACGTTCACGCCGTTCACCATGTACAGCGTCTCGAACGACATCGATCCGGCGATCGAGTACGCGCCGCTCGGGCCCGTCGGGTGGACGTCGGGCGCGAGCAGCATCGGCGCGTTGATGTCGCGCGTCGTCGGCAGCGTCGACATCAGGTCCTGCTTGAAGTTCGTGGCGACCTGCGCCGTCTGCGTCAGCACGTCGGCGGAGCGGCCGACGACGGTGACGGTTTCGTTGAGGGCGGCGACACCCATCTGCACGTCGAGCGGGTAGACCTGCGTCGGCGCGAGCGTGACGGTGCGCTGCTGCGTCTGAAATCCGCTGAGCTCGAACGCGATCGTGTAGGTGCCCGACGGCAGGCCGGTGAAGATGTAGTCGCCGTTGGCGGACGTGATGGCGCTGCGGACGCCCTGCAGGTTCGGCGACGCGGCGTTGACGGTAACGCCCGGCAGCGCGAGCCCCTGGCTGTCGACGACGTGACCGGAGATCGTGCCGGTCGTCGATTGCGCCGACGCGGCTGGGGTCCACGCGAGGAGCGCGAGAACGCAGGCGGCGGCGAGCGTGAAACGGTTCATGCGGTTCACCTCGATGACGGAAAATGCCTGCCGGGAAACGGCGGCTGGCGCGCGAAGAAAAGCAGACGACGTGCCGTGCCGCAGACGGACAGGCGCGGTGCTTCACGACGTAAGTCGCTGAAACGAAATTGATTGGGCGACCCGCACCTGTTCGGTTTTGAACAGATGGTCAACGCGATCCAAGCGCGATGAGATCGCCGTTCAATCGCGTGGATCGATCGCGCGCGACTAAAATAGCCGGATGTTCGCGCGTCGCCTCGCGCTCTCCATGCTGGCCGCCGCTCTCGGCACGGCGACCTTCGGTCTGCGCGCGGCCGCACCGACGCCGGTGCTGGTCGAGTTGTTCACGTCGGAAGGTTGTTCGAGCTGCCCGCCGGCCGACGACCTGCTCGCGCGGATGGCCGCGTCGCCGGTCGCCGACGCGGCGATCGTCGTCCCGCTCGGCGAACACGTCGACTACTGGGACGCCCTCGGCTGGCGCGATCGCTTTTCGTCGGCGTCGATGACCGCGCGTCAGCAGCAGTACGCGGTGCGCCTCGGCGGCGAAGGACCGTACACGCCGCAGCTCGTGATCGATGGGCGCGCCGAATGCGTCGGCAGCGACGCGGCGGCGGCGCGTCGGGCGATCGCGACCGCTGCCGCGCGGCCGCACGGGACCGTCACGATCGACGTCGACGGCGATCGCGTGCGGATCGCGATCCGCGATCTGCCGCAGCGCGCGGCCGATCGCGCCGAGGTCCTCCTCGCCGTGACCGAAGATCGCCTGCGCAGCGTCGTGACGCGCGGCGAAAACCACGGCCGCACACTCACCCACGCGGCCGTCGTCCGGCAGCTCGGCGTGGTCGGCGAGGCGGTGGGCGCATCGGCCCTCGTCGAGCGCGCGATCACGATCGCGCCGGACTGGCACCGCGACGCGCTGCACGTCGCCGCTTTCGTGCAGGAGCGGCGCACCGGCGCGGTGCTCGCGTCGGCGGCGGTCCCGATGGTGTCCCCCCGGTGATCGAACGCTGCTACTGGCTCGAGACGCTCTCGACGTCTGACGTAGCAAGCCTGAAGACTGACGGTGGTCCGCTGCCGGCGCACGTCGACGTCGTCGTCATCGGCGGCGGCTACACCGGTCTCGCGGCGGCGCGGCGTCTCGCGATGCGCGGCGCGTCGGTGCTCGTCCTCGAGCGCGGCGACCTCGGATCGGGCGCAAGCTCGCGAAGCGCCGGCCAGGTCCTCACGGGGCTGAAGGTCGACGCGGCGACGCTCGTCGCGAAGTACGGCGAACGGCGCGCGGTCGAGCTGTTCGAGGTGGGCCGCCGTGCGATCGCCGATCTCGAAGCGGTGATCGCCGAAGAATCGATTGACTGCGACTACGAGCGCTGCGGCCATCTGGCCGCGGCGGCGAAGGCGTCGCATTTCGACGTGCTGCGCGACGAACAGGCGCTCCTCGCGCGCGTGTTCGGTCATCGCGTCGAGCTGCTGTCGCGCGCGGATCAGCGCTCGGAGATCGGCAGCGAGATGTATCACGGCGTGGCCATCGACGAGGCGAGCCGCGCGATCAATCCGGCGAAGTACGTCGCCGGGCTCGCGGCCGCGGCGCGGCGGCGAGGCGCGTGCCTGGCGTCGCACGCCGACGTGACTGGCTTGCGGCGCGGCGGCGACCGCTGGCGCGTGTCGACGCCGAGAGGCGAGGTCATCGCGGGCGACGTGCTGGCGGCGACCAACGGGTACACCGGTCCCGTCACACCCGCGCTGCAGCGGCGTCTCGTTCCGATCGGCAGCTACATCATCGCCACCGATCCGTTGACGGACGATCGCGCGTCGGCGCTGCTGCCGAAGCGGCGCGTCGCGTTCGACACGAAGCACTTCCTGTTCTATTTCCGCGTGACGAAGGACCGGCGGCTGCTCTTCGGCGGCCGCGCCGAATTCGGCGCGCCGACGCCCGACGCGACGCGCCGTGCGGCCGCGATCCTCCGCCGGGGCATGACGACGATCTTCCCGTCGCTCGCGGACGCGCCGGTCGCGTACGGGTGGAGCGGCCGCGTCGCGTTCACGCGCGACGAGATGCCGCACGCGGGACGGATCGACGGCGTGCACGTCGCGGCGGGCTATTGCGGTCACGGCATCGCGATGGCGACGCATCTGGGCGACGCGATCGCGTGCCGGATGGCGGGCGACACGGCGCCGCATCCGCTGATGGACCGCCCGTGGCCCGCGATTCCGCTGTACGGCGGCCGGCCGTGGTTCCTGCCGCTCGTCGGCGCGTACTACAAGGTGCTGGATTGGCTGACGTAATCGATCTGGAATTTCCACCGCGCCGGATGCGCGAGATGGCCGACGCCGTCGTGTCGCGCTGCATCGAGCACATCGCGGCGCTGCCGACGCAGCCGAGTTCGGGCGACGTCGATGCCGCCGATCTCTGCCGCGCGATGCGCGAGCCGGCGCCCGAGCACGGCGAAGCGCTCGAGCCGCTGCTCGACCGGTTGTTCCGCGAGTGGATCCCGCGATCGTTCACGGCGCCGGGTCCCGGCTATCTCGCGTTCATCCCCGGCGGCGGCGTCTATCCGGCCGCGCTCGCGGACTTCATCAGCGACGCGGTCAACCGCTACACCGGCGTGTGGCAGGCGGCGCCGGCGCTCGTGCAGCTCGAGGCGAACGCGCTCGACTGGCTGCGCGCGTGGATGGACTTTCCGCCGGCGGCGCGCGGGCTCTTCACCAACGGCGGATCGATGGCGACGTTCAATGCGATCGTCTGCGCGCGCGAGCGCCATCTCGGCGCGGAGATCCGCGGCGGCGTGCTCTACACGTCGGACCAGGCGCATCATTCGGTGCTGAAGTCGGCGAAGCTCGCGGGCGTCATGCCCGATCGCGTGCGGCCGATCGCGTCCGACGATCGCTTCCGCCTGCGCATCGATCGCCTGCAGGAGGCGATCGCCGCCGATCGCCGCGCCGGCCTGACGCCGTTCGCCGTCGTGTCCTCGGCGGGGACGACGAACACGGGGGCGGTCGATCCGCTGGACGCGATTGCCGACGTGTGCGCGCGCGAGTCGATGTGGCATCACGTTGACGGCGCCTACGGCGCATTCTTCTACCTCGTGCCCGAGTTGCGCGAGACGCTGCGCGGTCTGCCGCGCGCCGATTCGCTGACGCTCGATCCGCACAAGGGGATGTTCCTGCCGTACGGCACGGGCGCGCTGCTCGTGCGCGACGGCGCGGCGCTGCGCGCGGCGCACGAAGCGACGGCCGATTACCTGCCGGCGATGCCGCACCCCGCCGACTTCTACGACCCGAGCCAGCACGGGCCCGAGCTGTCGCGCGGATTTCCGGGGCTGCGCGTGTGGCTGGCGGTCAAGCTGTACGGCGCGGACCTCTATCGCGCGGCGATCGCGGAAAAACGCGCGCTGACGCTCGACGCGTTCGAGCGCATCGCGGCGCTGCCGCACGTGGTCGTCGATGCCGCGCCGGAGCTGTCGCTATTCGCGTTTCACCTGACGTGGCCCGGCGCGTCGCGCGCCGACGAGGATCGCGCCACGCGGGCGTTGATGTCCGGCGTCACCGCACGCGGACGGGTGATGGTGACCGGGGCCGCGGCGCATGGACGTTACCTGGGACGCGTGTGCGTCCTGAGTTTCCGGACGCATCAGGACCGCATCGACGCGCTGGTGGACGATACTGCCGCGGCGATCGCCGAAATCATATGACCAATCGTGACCAGCTCCGCGCCATCGCGATCCGCACGATGCGCAATCGCGGGCTCGAGCCCGACATGCCCGCCGACGCGATCGCCGAGGCCGCGCGCGTGGCCGCCGCGCCGCAGACCTCCGCCGAGCCGACCCGCGACCTCCGGTCGCTGCTGTGGTGCTCGATCGACAACGACGACTCGAAGGATCTCGATCAGTTGACCGTCGCCGTTCCGCTCGACGGCGACCGCGTCCGCATCCTCGTCGCCATCGCCGACGTCGACGTCCTCGTCACGAAAGACTCGGCGATCGATCGCCACGCCGCCGTGAACACGACCTCCGTCTATACGCCGGCCGTGATCTTCCCGATGCTGCCCGAGCGGCTCTCGACGGACCTCACGTCGCTCGCGGATCAGCAGGAGCGCGTGTCGATCGTCATCGACTACCTCGTCGCCGCCGACGGCACCGTCGGCGAGTCCGACGTGTACGGCGCGCGCGTGAAGAACTGGTCGAAGCTCGCCTACAACGCCGTCGGCGCGTGGCTCGAGGGGCACGGTCCGCTGCCGCCCGCCGCGGCGTCGGTCCAGGGCATGGACGAGCAGCTTCGCATCCAGGACCGCGTCGCGCAGGCGCTCGCCGTCGAGCGTCACCGCCGCGGCGCGCTCGAGTTCGCGTCAGACGACGTGGAGCACGTGTTCGAGGATGGGACGCTGCGGGACGTGCAGCCGGTGCTGCCGAATCGCGCGAAAGAGCTGATCGAGAACCTGATGATCGGCGCCAACGGCGTCGTCGCGCGCTTTCTCGACGCGCGCGGATTTCCGTCGCTGCGCCGCGTCGTCCGATCGCCGGAGCGGTGGGATCGGATCCGCGCGCTCGCGGAAGAGTTCGGCGAGACGCTGCCGGAGGCGGCGGACGCGATCGCGCTCGCGAAATTTCTGCAGCGCCGGAAAGAAGCCGCGCCGGACGCCTACGCCGAGCTGTCGCATCGCGTCATCAAGATGATCGGCTCGGGCGAGTACGTGGTCGATCCGCCAGGTGCGGAACCGCCGGGACATTTCGGTCTCGCGGTGCGCGACTACACGCACTCGACCGCGCCGAACCGGCGGTACCCGGATTTGATCACGCAGCGGCTGCTGAAGGCGACGCTCGCGGGCCGGCCGAGTCCGTATCCGATTGACGAGCTCGAGGCGCTGGCCGCGCACTGCACCGTGCAGGAGGACGCCGCGAACAAAGTCGAGCGACAGGTGCGCAAGTCGGCGGCGGCGATGGTCGTGCAACCGCTCGTCGGCCGCACGTTCGACGCGCACGTCACGGGCGCGTCGCCGAAGGGCACCTTCGTCCACGTGTTCGCGCCGCCGATGGACGGCATGCTGGTCCACGGAGGAACCGGACTCGACGTCGGCGATCGCGTGCAGGTGCGCCTCGCGCGCGTCGACGTCGATCGCGGCTTCATCGATTTCGAGGCGCGTTGAATTACGACCGGCAGGTGTGGCATACATTTCACCTGCTTCGCCGGATTCTCACGTATCTCTGTTTGTCTCTCTTCGCGGCGTCGGCGGCGAGCGCGCAACCGTCCGCGCCGACGGCGGCCGGACTGACGTCCGGAGAAGCGATCTACCAGGCGGGCTGCGCCGGCTGCCACGGACCGAACGGCGAAGGCGCGCCGGCGACGAGCACGATGTTCGATCGGCCGTCGACGTTCCCTGACTTCTCCGACTGCTCCGGCACGACACCCGAGCTCGACATCGACTGGAAAGCGACGATCACCGACGGCGGCCACGGCCGCGGCTTCTCGCCGATCATGCCGTCGTTTTCCGACGAGCTGACCTCCGCGCAGATCGACGCGGTGATCAAGTACCTGCGGACGCTTTGTCACAGCGATCGCTATCCGCGCGGCGAGCTGAACCTGCCGCGGCCGCTGATTACCGAGAAAGCGTTCCCCGAAAGCGAAGCGATCGAGACGATGGCGTTCACGACGCGCCAGGCGTCGGACATCAACACCGAGTTCTCGTACGAGTATCGGCTGAGCGCGCGCAATCAGATCGAGCTCGCGATTCCGTACGCGAGCCTGCACGACGAGTCGGGCACGCGCGTCGGCGGCGTCGGCGACGTCGCCGTCGGCCTCAAGCGCGTCCTCTTCGCCAGCCGCGACGCCATCGTCAGCGGTTTCGGCGAGATCGCGCTGCCGACGGGGAACAGCGACAAGGGACTCGGCAGCGGCGTGACGACGTTCACGTTTCACCTGCTCGCGGCGCAGATGCTGCCGGGCGACGCGTTCCTGCAGGGACAGCTCGGCACGGATCAGCCGACGAACACCGCCATGTCGCCGCGGACGCTGTTCTGGCGGCTGAACGTCGGCAAGAGTTTCCGCGAAGAAGACGGTCTCGGCCGACTGTGGTCGCCGATGTTCGAGGTCGTGAGCGATCGCGATTTCGTCGAAGGCGCCGCCGCGAACGTCGATGTCGTCCCGCAATTCCAGGTGACGCTCAATCGACGGCAGCACGTGCGCGCCAACGTCGGCCTGCAGATCCCCGCGTCGAACCGAGAAGGACGGCCGAAGCAGCTCGTCTTCTACCTGCTGTGGGACTGGTTCGACGGCGGACTTTTCGAGGGGTGGAAATGATCCGTCGCGCGCTCGCGCTCGGTCTCGTCGCGTGCGTCAGCGCGATCGCGTTCGCGGCCGACCAGCCGCCTGCGCCGCAGTTCCACACGTCAGATCGCTGCGTCGCCTGCCACAACGGGCTGCTGACCGCGTCGGGCGACGACGTGTCGATCGGCTTCGACTGGCGCGCGAGCATGATGGGCAACTCGTCGCGCGATCCGTACTGGCAGGCCAGCGTCCGGCGCGAAACGATCGATCACCAGGAATCCAGCGCAGCAATCGAAGACGAGTGCTCCGTCTGTCACATGCCGATCACGCGCTACAACGCGAAGCTGCGCGGCGAGCGCGGTCGCGTCTTCGCGCATCTGCCGTTCGCCGCGGACGAGAAAGAGGGACGCGACGCCGCCGACGGCGTGTCGTGCGCCGTGTGCCATCAGATCAGCACCGATCGTCTCGGCACGCGCGAGAGCTTCAACGGCGGCTTTGTCGTCCAGCCGCCGACACACGACGCGCGGCCCGAATATGGACCGTTCGAGCCGGAGCCGGGCCATCGGCGCATCATGCTCACGTCGACCGAGGGTTACCGCCCGACGCAGGCGACGCACATCCGCGATTCGGAACTCTGCGCGACCTGCCACACGCTGCTGACGCAGGCGCTCGGTCCCGACGGCAAGGTGGTCGGCAGCCTGCCGGAGCAAGTGCCGTATCAGGAGTGGCTGCACAGCAGCTACAAGGACTCGCAGAGCTGCCAGGCGTGCCACATGCCCGAGGTCGCCGAGCCGGCGCCGATCACGCGCGTCTTCGGCCGGCCGCGCGACGGCATGCGCCGCCATTCGTTCGTCGCCGCGAACTTCTTCATGCAGCGAATGCTGAACCGATACCGCGACGCGCTCGACGTGGCCGCGCTGCCAAAAGAGCTCGCCGACGGCGCGGACTACACGATCGCGTACTTGCAATCGCGCGCCGCGACGCTCCGCGTCGACAACGTGACCGTCGCCGGCGATCGCCTGCGCGCGGAAGTCGTCGTCGAAAACCTCGGCGGCCATAAGCTGCCGACTGCGTATCCCGCCCGCCGCGCGTGGCTGCACCTTCTCATTCGCGACGCGACCGGCGTCGTCGTCTTCGAGTCAGGCGCGCTGAATGCGGACGGATCGGTGAAGGGCAACGACAACGACGCCGACCCGACGAAGTTCGAGCCGCACTACACCGAAATCAACGCGCCCGATCAGGTGCAGATCTACGAGAGCATCCTCGGCGACGCGAACAACGCGGTGACGACGGGGCTGCTGCAGGCGACGCACTATCTGAAGGACAACCGGCTGCTGCCGCGCGGCTTCGACAAGCACACCGCCGATGCCGACGTGGCGGTCCGCGGCGGCGCGCTCGACGATCCGGATTTCGTCGACGCCACCGATCGCGTGCGCTACGCGGTCCCGCTGCACGGCACGACGGGCCCGTTCACCGTCAGCGCGGAGCTGCTGTATCAGCCGATCGGTTACCGGTGGGCGAACAACCTGAAGAAGTACGACGCGCCCGAGCCGCACCGCTTCACGTCGTACTACGACGCGATGTCCGCCGCGACGGCGACGCCGCTCGCCCGCGCCACCGCGTCGACGCGCTAAAACCGCGGCGTCATCGCGAGCTGCCAGAACAAGAACGCGTACTGATCGACGGTCTGCGACAGCCCTTCGCTGAGCGACGTGCCGAAGCCATGGCCGCTGCCCGAGATGCGCAGGAGGATCGGGCGATCCGACGCGGTGGCCGCCTGCAGCCGCGCGGCGAACTTGCGCGAGTCCGCGGGGTTGACGCGCGGATCGTTCGTGCCGCTGAAGAGGATCACCGCCGGGTATTTCGTGCCGTCGACGACGTGATGATACGGCGAGTACGCGTACAGCGCGCGGAACTGCGCCGGGTCGGAAACGCTGCCGAATTCCGTCACGTTGAACGCGCCGTTCGGGTACAGCTCGAATCGCATCATGTCGTAGATGCCGACGTGCGAGACGACGGCGCGGTACATCTCGGGATGCTGCGTCAGCGCGGCGCCCATCAGCAGCCCGCCGTTGCTCCCGCCCATGATGGCCAGCTTCGCCGAGCTCGTGTAGCGCCGGTCGACGAGAAACGTCGCGGCCGCGTAGAAGTCGTCGAACACATTCTGCTTCTTCGTCAGGTTGCCCGCGCGGTGCCACGCCTCGCCGAACTCGCCGCCGCCGCGGATGTTCGCGACGACGTAGATGCCGCCCTGCTCGAGCCAGAGACGCCGCAGCGCCGAGAAGGCGGGCACCTCCGAGATGTTGTAGCCGCCGTAGCCGTAGAGCAGCGTCGGGTTCGCGGCGTCGAGCGGCGTCCCCTTCCGCATGATGATGTTGAGCGGCACGCGCGTGCCGTCCATCGACGTCGCCTCGGTGCGCGTCACCTGCACGTCGGAGAAATCGACCGGCGACACCGACGCCAGCGCGGTCTTCGCGGGCGGCGTCGACGGCCCGGTGCGGTAGTACGCCGGCGGCGTGACGTAACTCTGCGCTTCGTAGAGGATGTCGTCGCCGTCCAGGGGTTCGAGATCCGTGACGCTCGACACCGGCTCGAGCGCGACCGTCTGCTGCAGGTGCCCGTGCAGATCGAACGCGCGCAGCTGCGACGGTCCGCCGACGAGATCGTCGGTGTAGATGCGCGAGTTGGTGACGACGATCGACTGAATCGCCGCCGTGCTCTCCGGTACGACGACGGTCGCGTCGGCGAGCGACGGCGCCGCGCTGCGCGCAATCCGCAGCACCCGTCCGCGCGGCGCGCCCTTTCGCGACAGCAGGTACAGCGCGTCATCGCGTCCCCACGCGCCCGACACGATCTCGTCGGTGTAGCCGGCGAGACGGATCCAGCGGCCGCGTGTTTCGAGCGGCAGCCCGACGAAGAACGCTTTCTCGCCGCCGTCGCCGTTGTTCACCTGCACGAGCAGGAAACGTCCGTCGGCGCTCGACTGCGCGATCGTCTCCGCAATCTTGGGCGAGTCCTTGCCGATCTCGTACGTATCGCGATCGGTCGACGAACCGAGCTTGTGGAAATAGAGCTGCTGATAGAAATCGAGATCCGCTTCCGGCCGCTCGCCCGGACGCGGATAGCGCGTGTAGAAGAATCCGCTGCCGTCGGCGTTCCACGCGACGCTGCCGCCGGCGGTGCCGCCGTTCACGCGCGGGACGACGTCGCCGAGCGGTCGTCCGGTGTCGACGTCGAACACGTGCACGTCGCCGCGCTCGTTGCCGCCGACCGACAACGACACCGCGACCCGCGATCCGTCGAGCGACGGCTCGTAGAAATCGATCGCCGTCTTGCCGCTCGGATCGATGACCGTCGGATCGACGACGATGCGCTCGCTGGACAGGTCGTCGGCGGAGCGCATCACCACGAGGATCGGCTGCTCGCGTGGGGGCTGACGCTTGATCGCGAACAGCCGCCCGTGACGAACGCGCACGTCGCCCCACCGCGGGTGCGTGTCGGCGCCGACGGCCTGCGCGCGGGCGCGGAGCGCCGCCATGAACGGCAGCGCGTCGAGCTGCTGGCGCGTGTACGCGTTCTGCGCGTCCGTCCAGTCGCGGACCGCCGGATCGTTCCAGTTCTCGAGCCAGCGGTAGTCGTCGGCGACCTTCACGCCCTCAATCGTGTCGACGACCGGCTTGACCGGAGTCGCCGGCGGCGCGAGCGCGACGGCCGAGGCGAGCGCGGCCGAAACGAAGACGGCTCTCATCGGTCCTGACTCGTGCTCGACGCGCCGCGTGTCGGCGCGTCAGGCGGTTGCGCGGCGGCGTTGCCGTCGAGATATTTCTCGAACCAGTAGACCTGCCAGTCGAGGCTCTCGACGAGATGCTTCGGCTCGCCGGTGCGCGTCAGGTTGTGGTTCTCGCGCGGGAAGAACACGATCTCGCTCGGCACGCCGAAATGGCGCAGCGCGCGGAACCACTGCTCGCCCTGTTCGATCGGGACGCGGTAGTCGTTGTCGGAATGCAGCACGAGCGTCGGCGTTTTCACGTTCTTCGCGTACTTCAGCGGCGAGCGATCCCAGTAGAGATCGAACTTCTCGAAGATGTCGCCGCCGAAGTCGTCGGCGTGCCCGTACTGCCCGTCGCGCGTTCCATCGTCGCTCACGAAGTTCGAGATGCTGCGGAGCGTCACCGCCGCTTTGAAGCGCGTGGTGTGGCCGAGGATCCAGTTCGTCATGAAGCCGCCGTAGCTGCCGCCGGTGACGCCGAGCCGATCGCGATCGATCCACGGGTACTTCGCGAGGATCGCGTCGACGCCGTTCATGATGTCGACGTAGTCCTTGCCGCCCCAGTTCAGCTCGATGCCGCGCTCGAACTTCTCGCCGTACCCGGTGGAGCCGCGCGGGTTGGTGAAGAACACCGCCCAGCCGTGCGACGCGTAGACCTGGAACTCGTGATACCAGTCGAAGCCGTACTGCCCGGCCGGGCCGCCGTGGATCGACAGGATCATCGGGTACTTCTTGCCGGCCTCCCAGCCGACCGGCTTCATGAAGAAGCCGTCGACGTCCCAGCCGTCGGCGCCTTTGTACGGCACGCGCTCGACGGCGACGAGCGCGCGTGCCTTCAGCAGCGCCTCGTTGACGTGCGTGATCTGGCGCTCGTTCTTCCCCGAGAGATCGCTGACGTACAGATCGTCGAGATGGGTCGGGTCGTTGACCGCGTAGACGAGGCGGCCCGTCCGCTCGTTGACGTCGACTGCGTGCACGGTCCGATCGCCGGTCGTGATCGGCGCCGCGCGGCGTGCCGCAAGATCGACGCGAACGAGCTGCGAGGTGCCGCGGTAGCCGGTCTCGAAATAGAGCGCCTTGCCGTTTTCGGCCCAGCGAAGCTGCGTCGGGATGAGGTCGACGTTGTCCGCCGCCGTCCTCGACGCCGCGCCGCCTCTCGACGAGGCGAGCCAGATGCGTGGATGCGATTTCTCCGGCACCGCGCTCAGAAACGCGATGGTGTTGCCGTCGGGCGACCAGCGCGGCGAGCTGTCGCCTTCCACGTGATCCGAGATTTTCGTCAGCGGCCCGCCGTTCGCGTCGATCACCCACACGTCGGTGTTGCGATCCTCGTCGAACGCCTTTCCCGTGCGGTTCGACACGAACGCGATCCGCGTGCCGTCGGGCGACCACTGCGGGTCGGTGTCGTTCCAGTCGTCGCCGGACGTGATCTGATGCGCGCGGCCGCTCGGCACGTCGACGACCCACACGTGCGTCTTCTTGTCGTCGAACCAGCCGGTGTCGTTGAACTTGTAGTTCGCGTGCGCGTAGTGGCGCACGTCGCTCGGCGATTTTGCCGTGTCGCTCGGGCCGCTGCGAGAGACGACAAGGAGGCGCGTGCCGTCGGGCGACCAGGCGAAGCTCGAGACGCCGTTGGCGAGCGACGTCAGGCGGTGCGGCTCGCCGCCGCTGAGCGGCAGCAGCCAGACCTGCGTGCGCAGCGCGTCGCCGCTCTCGCCCGCGGCCTGACGCGCCGAGAGGAACGCGATCGTCGTTCCGTCCGGGCTCCAGCGCGGACTGGTCGACGACTGCGGCGCCGTCGTCAACGCGGTCGGCGCGCGAGAGCCGTCGGCGGGGACGCTCCAGATCTCGCCGCGCCGGCGGTTCTGTTTGTGATCGACCGTCGTGATCACGAACGCGATCGTCGAGCCGTCGGGCGAGAAATGCGGATCGGAGACGGTGTCGACGAGGAAGTAATCCTCGGCGGTGACCGGACGCGCCGGCGCCGTCTGCGCGGCGGCGAGCGAGGCGACGGTCAGCGCGACGGCGGCGAGAACGATGTGTTTCATGCGCGTGCTCGTTTCTTCTGCTGCGGCGCCATCCGCGAGACCGACGCCGTCGTCTTCTTCTTGCCGGCGCCGATCGAGTCGAGGCTCTTGCGCAGCGCTTCCATCAGGTTCACGACTTTCGGCGGCGCCTCCACTTCGGGCGCGACGATCTCGCGTCCCTCGATCTTCGCGTCGATGATCTCGCGGAGGCCGACCTGGTATTCGTCCTTGTAGGTGTCGAGGTTGGCTTCGCCCTCGAAGGTCGCCATCACCTGTTTGGCCAGCTTCACTTCCTCGGGCTTCACGGTCTCCGGCATGTCGCCGAGCTCGTCGATCGCCTCCATGCTGCGGATTTCCGCGGCGTGGCGCAGCGTGTACATGACGAGTCCCTTTTCGCGCGGCTGCACCTTCACGAGGTACTCGCGGCCGTAGAGCGCGACCTTGCCGATGCCGGCCATGCCCTTCATGCCTTCGCGAATCACGGCGAACGCGTCCTTCGCCACCGGGCCGTCGGGCGCCAGATAGTACGGCCGCTCCAGATAGATCGGGTCGATGTCCGTATCGGCCGTGAACTTCTCGAGCGCGATCACTCGCGTCGACTCCACACGGACCTTCTGCAGATCCTCCTCCTCGACGACGACGTAGCGTCCCTTGTCGAACTCGAAGCCCTTGACGATGTCGGTGTTCGGGACTTCGCGCTCGCACTTCGGGCACCAGCGCTTCTGCTGAATGCGCGTCTGGCATTCGCCGTGGAGCTGGTTGAAGCTGAGCGTCGCGGCGGCGTCGGTCGCGGGAAACACTTTGATGGGAATGTTGACGAGGCTGATCTTGAGATAGCCCTTCCACGTCGGCCTGGCTGGCATCGCTACTCCTGAATGCTGCGGAACGCGCCGTAGGTCGCAACCGTTTCGATCTTCGACCCGCTCTTCCTGCTTTCGTACCACTCGTGCATTTCGATCGGCAGCATCAGGCCGTGCACGGGCTCGGACTGGTAGCTGACGTCGATCGTGCCCCGAAGATCGCCGCTTCGCGCGACGATTTCGCTCATCAGGATCCGGCCGCTGTCGGGTTCGATCCAGAACCGGCCGCGCGACGGCACGTTCTTGCCGCCGACGCGCCGGTCGCGAATGAGCGTGGGCGTCTGGCGCTCCTCGTATTCGACGACCCAGATCTCGGTCGAGGTCCGGAACGCGCCAGGAACGTCGGGCTGCGCCGAGACGGTCGCCGGCGTGCGATCCGGCGCCACCGTGAACCGGCAGCGCGCCTGGTTCGCGGCTTCGAGGAACTTCAACGCGAACAACGGCGTGTTGACCGTGCGCGCGACGTTGCCGATGTTGTACGACGCGCTGCGATCGACGAGCGCATCGACGTCCATCGGCCGCGTCACCTCGTGGCGCCGGATCAGATCGAGCATCGATTCGCCGCGATATGTCACGGGCGCGCCGTTCATCTCGCGGACGTCGCGGAACTGCATCCAGTCCGCGCCGACCTTCGCGAGGATAACGTCCGACACGAGTTCGCGGTGCCGCTCGGCATCGTCGATCCGCTGACCGCGCGGCGGCACCGGCCAGTCCTGCAAGTACCGCTCTTCGGCGACGAAGCCGGACAGCTCGCGCTCGAACCGCGCGACATATTGCCCGGCGTGGGCGAGTACCGTCGCGAGCGTCAGCGCGAGCAGAGCAGTCGTCATGCGAACACGCGATCGAAATTCGCGCCGAAGATCTTCTCGCGCACCTCCGCGCTGGCGTTGATGTCGTCGAGCGCCGTCGACTGCTGCTCGTGCACGTTCGCCACCCAGCCGCGCGGGAAGAACGACGAATCCGATCCGAACAGCACGCGGTCCGGACCGGCGACGGCGAGCACGTCGCGGAAGACGTCGCGCAGCGTCAGCCCAGGATGATACCGAATCCACGCATTCGAGCTCGACGTGTCGAGCACCACGTTCGGGCAGAGGTCCGCGAGCATCAACGCCTCGCGCAGGTAGCCGGCGCCGAAGTGCGGGACGATGAACGTGGTGGCGGGGTAGGCGAGCGCGATCGCGTGCAGGTCGACCGGGTTGCTGAAGCGCAGGTCGAACGGGCTCGGCAGGCCGAGCTTCTTCCGCACGCCCACGGACAGCACGCCGCAGTGCACGAACACCACCGTGCCGGGGCGTGCCGCGGCGACGTCGATCACCTTGCGCGCGCGCTCGTCGTGGATCGGGTAGCGGTGCATCGCGGGATAGAGACAGATGCCGCGCAGCCGATCGCGATCGATCGCGTACGCGGCCGACACGGCGGCGTTCGCCTGCGTCGGATCGACCATGATCATGCCGACGAAGCGGGACGGATGACGCCGCACCGCCGCGCCGACCGACTCCGCGTCGCCCGGAATGCTCGCAATGATCGCGGCGCGCGAGACGCCGTGCCGATCGAGCTCGGCGACCCAGCGGTCCGCAAGCGCGTCGGCCGAGCCGGGGGCGTTCCACTGGAGCGTCGCGAGCGCCGCGTCGCCGCCGAGGGCGGAGAAGAAGGGGGACGAGAAGAAGTGCACGTGCGCGTCGTTCAGCGTCATCGAAATGAAAAATGAAAAATGAAAAATGAAAATGAAGAATGATGGAAACGAACAGATCGAAGATTCTAGCTACTGACGCGAAAACGATGCGGCAGAAAATGCCTCGTTCGACGTGGCGGACGTCCACGGCCAACGACTTCGGGCGCGGAACGATTTGTGCGAGTCGCGCTCGCGATGGCATCGAAAGAAATCGCCGAGCGGACGCTCCGGTTTGCCGTCAGAATCGTGCACATCTACCGGCGGATGCTCGACACGGGTGGAGCGGCTCGCGCACTCGCACCGCAACTCCTGCGCTCGGCCGCGTCGATCGGTGCGAATCTCGAGGAAGCCACCGCGGCGCAGAGCAAGGCTGACTTCATCGCCAAGATCGGCATCGCGCACAAGGAAGCGCGCGAGACAGTGTACTGGCTTCGTCTCGTCGTCGCCGCGCACCTGCTGCCCGCAGACGTCGTCGAGCCGGAGCTCGACGAGGCCCTGCAGTTGGCGAGAATTCTTGCGGCGATTCGGCTGTCTGCGCGCGAGCCTCGGTAACAACCGTTCTCCCATTCTCAATTTCATTTTCATTTTTCATTCTTCATTTTTCATTTCGCAGTTCACATTTCACATCTCACCCACAATCGCCCCCGCGACCTCCTCCGTCCTCGCCTTCCCCCCCAGATCCGGCGTCAGCACCGTGCCCGCCGCGACGACCCGCTCCACCGCGCCGAGAATCCGGTCGTGGATCGCGCGCTGGCCGAGATGGTCGAGCATCAACGCGCCGGCCCAGATCGCGCCGATCGGATTCGCGATCCCCTTGCCGGCGATGTCCGGCGCGGATCCGTGGATGGGCTCGAACATCGACGGATGCGTCCGCTCGGGGTTGATGTTGGCGCCCGGCGCGATGCCAAGGCTGCCCGAGATCGCCGACCCGATGTCGGTGAGGATGTCGCCGAAAAGATTCGACGTCACCATGACGTCGAGCGTCTGCGGATGCGTCACCATGCGCGCGGCGACCGCGTCGACGAGATACTTTCGGAATTCGACCGACGGATACTCCTTGCGCACCTCGTCGGCGACCTCGTCCCACAGCACCATCGAGTGCGTCAGCGCGTTCGACTTCGTGACGCTCGCGAGCATGCGGCGCGGCCGCTTCGTCGCGAGCTCGAAGCCGTAGCGCAGGATGCGCTCGATGCCGAATCGCGTGAAGACGCCGGTCTGCTGCGCGACCTCGCGCGGCGTGCCGACATGGACGCGGCCGCCGACGCCGGCGTACTCGCCTTCGGAGTTCTCGCGGACGCAGATCATGTCGATGTCGGCCGCGCCGCGGTTGGCGAGCGGCGACACGAGGCCCGGCAGCAGCCGCATCGGCCGCAGGTTCACGTACTGATCGAACCGCTGCCGAATCGCGAGGATGATCGCCGCCGACACGCGATCGGGGACCGATGGCGCCCCGATCGCGCCGAGATAGATGGCGTCGAATGTCTCGAGCTGATCGTACGCGTCCTCGGCCATCATGCGGCCGTGCTGCGTGTAGTAGTCGCAGCCCCACGGAAATTCAGTGAACGACACATCGACGCCGGCGCCGCGCGTCGCCGCTTCGATGGCGGCCATGCCGGCCGGGATGACTTCGCGTCCGATGCCGTCGCCGGCGATCACCGCGATACGAAAGGAAGAGGCCATGCCACGCTCCTGGAGGGAAGTGGATTATTGTATGCGGGTGAAGCGTTTTGTCCTCATCACGTGCGTTTTTCTCGCGGCGTGCTCCTCGAAACCGGCGCCGCCGCCGCCGCCCGCGCCGGCCGCCGCCGAACCGCAGATTCCGATCGGCCAGTTGCCGACGATCGACGCCACGGCCGTCCTCGCGCACACGAAGGTGCTGTCGTCGAACGAGTACGAAGGGCGCGCGCCCGGCACCAAGGGCGAAGAGCTGACTGTCCGCTACCTCGAAAATCAGTTCAAGAAGATCGGCCTCCGCCCGGGGAACACCGACGGCACCTACATTCAGAAGGTGCCGCTCGTCGGCATCACGGCGGCGCCCGCGTCGCTGACGTTCAAGAAAGGCCGTCAGACCCAGTCGCTGAAGTGGAAAGACGACGTGGTCGCGTGGACGAAACACGTGGCGCCGACCGCGTCGATCGAGAATTCCGAGCTCGTCTTCGTCGGCTACGGCGTCGTCGCGCCCGAGTTCAACTGGGACGACTACAAGGGCGCGGACGTCGCCGGCAAAACGCTCGTGATGCTGATCAACGATCCGCCCGTCGAAGGCGCGTTCGGCGGCAAGGCGATGACGTACTACGGACGCTGGACCTACAAGTACGAGATCGGCGCCGAAAAGAGAGCCGCCGGCGTGCTCATCGTCCACGAAACGGGACCGGCGGGCTATCCGTTCGACGTGGTGCAGTCGAAGGTGACCGAGCAGTTCGATCTCGTGACGCCCGACAAGAACATGAGCCGCGCGAGCATCGAAGGGTGGATCACGCTCGACAAGGCCAAGGATCTGTTCGCGCTGGCCGGCCAGGACTTCGACGCGCTGAAGGCGCAGGCGGCGACCCGCGACTTCAAGCCGGTGCCGCTCGGCGTCACCGCGTCGATGACGCTGCACAACAAGCTCCGCACGATCGACTCGCGCAATGTCGTCGGCAAGCTGGACGGGAGCGATCCGAAACTGAAGGACGAGTACGTCGTCTACTCGGCGCACTGGGATCACTTCGGCATCGGGCCCGAGGTGGCCGGCGATCGCATCTACCACGGCGCGAAGGACAACGCGGTCGGCTGCGGCGGACTCGTAGAGATCGCGCGCGCGTTCACGCAGGTGCAGCCGAAGCCGAAGCGATCGATTCTGTTCCTGTCCGTCACGGCCGAGGAACAGGGGCTCCTCGGATCGCAGTACTACGCGACGTCGCCAATCTACCCGCTGGCGAAAACGGTGGCCAACATCAACATCGACGGGTTGAACGTCCACGGCCGCACGAAGGATCTGACGCTCGTCGGCTACGGCGCGTCGGATCTCGACGACTACACGGCCGCGGCGGCCGGCGAGCAGGGACGGATCATTCGTCCCGATCCGGAGCCTGAGAAGGGCTTCTATTACCGCTCCGATCACTTCAACTTCGCGAAGCAGGGTGTGCCCGCGCTCGATCCGGACGAAGGGATCGATTTCATCGGCAAGCCGGCGGACTACGGCACGAAGATGCGCGACGAATACACCGAGCATCGATATCACAAGCCGCAGGACGTGATCACGCCCGACTGGGATCTGAGCGGCGCGCGCGAGGATCTGCGCGTCTTCTTCGCGGTCGGCTATCGCGTGGCGAACGCCGACACCTATCCACAGTGGAAACCGGGGAACGAATTCAAAGCAAAGCGCGACGCGATGCTGAAGGGCGGGAACTGACATGGCCACCGAGACGCTGACGACGATGAGCGGCGAAGAGATGATTGCGCTGTCGAAGAAGCACACGCTCTTCGAGTGGTCGGCGCAGGCGAAGGTCGATCCGATTCCGGTGGCGCGCGCGAAGGGGATCTACTTCTGGACGCCGGAGGGGAAGCGGTTCATCGATTTTAACAGCCAGCTGATGTGCGTCAACATCGGCCACGGCGACGAGCGTGTCGTCCGCGCCATCGAGCACCAGCTGCGCACGCTGGCGTACGCGAACCCGTTCATGGCGACGGAGCCGCGCGCGCGGTTGGGCGCGAAGCTCGCCGAGATCGCGCCGGGCGACATCGACGTGTTCTTCTTCACGAACGGCGGCGCGGAAGCGAACGAGAACGCCATCAAAGTGGCGCGGCAGGCGACGGGGCGGCACAAGATCCTCGCGCGCTACCGCTCGTATCACGGCGGAACGGCCGGCGCGATGATGCTGACCGGCGATCCGCGGCGGTGGGCCGCCGAGCCGGGCATGCCGGGCGTCGTCCACGTGCTGGATCCGTATCACGGCATCGAGCGCGGGTGGGATTCGGTGGACGACGCGCTGGCGCTCGTCGAGGAGACGATTCAGCTCGAGGGACCGCAGACGATCGCGGCGTTCATCCTGGAATCGGTGACCGGCACGAACGGCGTGCTCATTCCGCCCGACGGCTACATGCAGGGCGTCCGGAAGATCTGCGACAAGTACGGCATCCTGATGATCTGCGACGAGGTGATGGCCGGCTTCGGCCGCACCGGCGAGTGGTTCGCGATCAACCACTGGAACGTCGTCCCCGACATCATCACGATGGCGAAGGGGCTGACGAGCGCGTACGTGCAGCTCGGCGCCGTCGGCATGCGGCGCGCGATCGCGGATCAGTTCAAGGAGAAGGTCTTCTACGGCGGCCTCACGTACAACAGCCATCCGCTCGCATGCGCGGCGGCGCTCGCCAACATCCAGGTGTACGAAGACGACAAGCTGATCGAGAACGCGCGGACGATGGGGCGGCTGATGTCGGATCTGATGACGGATCTGGAGCTGCGTCATCCGTCGGTGGGCGCCGCGCGATCGATCGGCCTCTTCGGTCTCGTCGAGCTCGTGCGCGATCGCACGAAGAAGACGCCGATGGCGCCGTTCAACGGCACGTCCGAGGAGATGCAGGCGCTCGGGAAGTTCTTCCGCCAGGAAGGGCTCTACACGTTCGTGCGGTGGCATACGTTCTTCACGAACCCGCCGTTGTGCATCACCGAAGGCGAGCTGCGCGAAGCGTTCGCGATCGTCGATCGCGGGCTGGAGATCACCGACAAGGCGGTGCAGTAGCGATGTCGAACATGCACGAAGTCGACTACAAGATCTTCGGCGAGGACATGCAGTACGTCGAAGTGGAGCTCGATCCGAACGAAGCGGCGGTGGCCGAAGCGGGCGGCATGTTCTACATGGACGATGGAATCGAGATGGAGACGGTGCTCGGCGACGGATCGCGCCAGCCGGGCGGCCTGATGGACATCCTGATCGGCGCCGGCAAGCGCGTGCTCATCGGCGAGTCGCTGTTCATGACGGTCTTCGGCAACCGCTCGCCGCAGAAGCGCCGCGTCGCGTTCGCCGCGCCGTATCCCGGCAAGATCGTCCCGATCAATTTGTCGACGGTCGGCGGCGAGCTGATCGCGCAGAAGGACTCGTTCCTCGCCGCTGCAAAAGGGGTCAGCATCGGCATCGCGTTCCAGAAGAAGCTCGGCGTCGGCCTGTTCGGCGGCGAAGGGTTCATCATGGAGCGCCTGCAGGGCGACGGCTGGGCGTTCGTGCACGCCGGCGGCACCCTCGTCGAGCGGACGCTCGTGGCGGGCGAGCTGCTGCGCGTCGACACCGGCTGCCTCGTCGCGCTGCAGCCGACGGTCGAGTACGACATCGAGATGGTCTCCGGCATCAAGACGGTGATCTTCGGCGGCGAGGGGCTGTTCTTCGCGACGCTGCGCGGCCCGGGCCGCGTGTGGCTGCAGTCGCTGCCGCTCAGCCGCATGGCGAATCGCATCATCGCCGCCGCGCCGCGCGCCGGCGGAAGCCACAAGGAAGAAGGATCGATCCTCGGCCGGATCGGCGACCTGATCGACGGCGATCAGTAGCGCGCCTGGCGTAGAATCCGCGGCTATGCGCCAGACGCTCGTTGCGGTCACGATCCTGCTCGCGGCTGTCGGTTCGCTCTCCGCCCAGAACGCCGCCTGGTTCGGCACGCCGCTCCCGCCGCCGGCGAGCGATCCGCGCAAGCCGGTCCTCAAATACGACGACGTGTTCGCGCCGCTGCCGACGCACTTCGCGCATCGCGCCGGCCGCAGCGACGAGACGCTCGACGGCGCCGCGCTCAAACACGATCAAGCGTCAATCGTCCGCTTCTCGTTCGAGAGCCTTGCGGCGGGCGACACGATCTGGGGACGCCGCGCGGCGACGCCGGCGTTCATGCACACGCTCGCGTGGGTCGCGAGCGCGATGAAGACCGCCGGAATCAAGGACGCCCACGTGGAACCGTTCGCCGTCTCGGCCGCGATGTGGACACCGACCGCGTGGAAGGTCGAGCTCGTCGCGGACCCCGCGTTCGGCGCGGGCAGCGCCGACGTGACGCTCGCGTCGGCGTTTCCGCAGCCCGGCGGCGCGACGATTCCCGGCGGCGGCATCACGGCGCCTGTCGTCTACGTGGGCCACGGCACCGACGCGGATCTGGCCGGACGCGACGTGAAGGGCAAGATCGCGGTCGTGCACGTCCGGCCCGAGCCGTCGCTGTTCGGCGCGGCTGAACAGGGCGTCGCGCAGAAACTCGCGAAGCTCGGCGCCGTCGGCGTCGTCAACGCGATCGAAGGACCCGGCAATGCGTTCTACTTCGACGGGCGGTTCGCCTGCGGCGCGCAGCCGTGCTTCATCGTCGGCGGGCAAGACGCGTGGTTCCTGCAGCAGGTGATCGGGAAGGCGGCGGTCGCTGGCGTCGCGGATCGCGTGAAGCTGCGGCTCTCGCTCACGTCGGAGGAGAAAACGAACCTGACCTCGGGCAACGTCGTCGCAACCATCCCCGGACGGACGGAACGCCGCATCATCGTCAACGCGCATGCGGATGGGTACTTTCAGGGCGGCGACGACAATGCGAGCGGCCTCGCCGTTCTCGTCGGCCTCGCGAAGTACTTCGCGAAACAGCCGCAGCCGCAGCACACGCTGATGTTCGTGGCGAGCGGCGGCCATCACGGTCCGGGAAATGGACCGACGTCGCTCGTCGCCATGCATCCCGAGCTCAAGAACACCGAGCTGATCATCAACCTCGAGCACGTCGCGTACCTCGACGCCGTGCGCGGCAAGACGCGCGCGACCGACAACATCGGCATGCGGTGGGAGTCGAGCGTGACGGAGAGCGCGAAGGCGGTCGGCGTGACCAACCTGTCGCCGTTCCTCATCGATCTCTGGTCGAGAGCGCCGAAGTGTTTCGGCGTCGCGACGTATCAGTCGGTGGGGACGACGGTGTCCGGCGATCTCGGCGGCTACCGCACGCTCGGCGTGCCGATGACGCAGATGATCCAGTCCGGCACGTTCTATCACTCGTCGGGCGACGTGCTCGAGCAGGTGCCGGCCGAAGGGCTGGAGCGCGCCGCGCGCTTTCACGCGTGGTTCATCGAGCAGGTCGACGGCGCGGACGAGAAGCTGGTCGCCGCGGGCGCGGGGACGCCGTATCGGTCGTCGCTCGGCGGCTGCCCGGCCGCCGCGGCCCCTGCTTCGCCGACACAGTTCTGATGTCGACGCGGCGCGGCCGCCGCGGATCGAACGGCGCGTCGGCGTTCGCGACCGCTTGATCGATCAGCGCGCGGAGCGCCGGCCGATCGAGATCGTCAGCCGCCGCGAGGCGCACGTGCCGGAACTGCGATCCGCTGCCGGCGAGCACGCGCTCGGGGTCGTCGAGCAGCGCGCCCTCCATGAATCCGAGATTGATCCAGCGCGGGTAGAGCGTCACGCCGACGACGGCATGCGACGGCTTGTCGTCAGGCGAGAACGCGATCGTCAGCGCGTAGTTGTTGTAGACGAGCTCGGTCGCGCCCGGCAGCCGCGCGCGCAGCTTGGCCAGCGCCGCCTTCGCGAGCGCGCGCACCTGCGGCGGGTACTCGCCGACGAATCGCGCGAGGTCGCGGGCGCTCATGGCACGAGGGCGAGCCGCGCCGTGGGCTCACGCGGTTCCGCCGTGCGCGAGGCGGAGCTCGCTGCGAGGACGCTGGTTTCCATCAGCAGGATCCGGCGGCGCATGACGCTCCCGTCGCCCAATCGTAATGCGCGGCTGCGTGTGTCAACAGATCGGCGACGTCGCCGGCGAGCAGGTAGCCGCGCGCCACCAGATCGAGTGTCGCGGCCGCATATTTGCCCAGATACTCGTCGCGGTTGCGATAGCGCTCTTCGATGGACGGACGTGGATCGTGCACGCGAGTGCGATCGGCTTTCGTGCGCGCGAACGGAATATAGGATCCGATCTCGCCGGCCAGCTTGTCCGGCGCGCCGATCGACGCATCGCGATAATTCCAGCCGGTCTGCGTGGCGAGCGGCACCGCGATATCCGGAAGCCGAATGCCCGACCGGACGTTGCCGTCGGCGTCGACGGCCGGCACGAGCTGCGTGAACGGACGGCCGATTTCCGGCGGCTCGATCGACACGATGCCTCGGTTCCAGTCCGCGCCGAAGTTGAGATGAAACGCGTGCAGCGGCTGTTGCGGGAGGTGATAGCCGGGAATCGGCGGCCAGCCGGCGCGGTCCGGCGGCGTCAGCGTGCCGTCCGCGATTCGCGGATACAGGCTCGGCGGCGGTGCGACGTCGTCGACGACCCAGCGATCGAGCGCGCGGAAGAGCGCGCGCGTGGCGAACGAGTAGTTCAGCGGATTCAGCGCCGCGCGCCCGACCATGCCGCCACCGACGTTGGACGCCGGCGGAAACGGACCGGGGCCGTGCGGCGCCGACGCAATCATGTAGACGCGCGTCGTCGATGGCAGATCGGCGTCGCGCGTGCCGGCCGGATCCGTGTGCACGAGCGAGCCGGCGCGATTGAAGTACTCCGAGTTGGTCAGCAGGTGAAAGAGCTTCGGCACGGTCCCGCTCCGCTCGGCGCGCGCGAGCAGGCTGTCGGTGACGCCCGTTTCCGGATCGGTCTCCGGTCCGTCGGTGAACGGAAAGAGATCGACGGGGAAGAGAATGTTGAAGTACTGCAGCGCGTCGCGTGACGCCTGGCCGAACCGGTGGTTGAACGATCCGCGGCCCGCCCCGCCCACTTGATCGAAGACGCCGTCGAACACGATCCGTCCCTGCTCGTCCGCGTTGAAGCCCTGATACACGAAGTGGCGCAGGAAGCGGCCGCTCTGCGACACGCCCCACCCGATCGCGTAGCGAATGCCGGGCATCGGATTGTCGCCGGACGAGTCGTGCTTGAAGAAGCTGACGAGATCGCGGGTGCCGGCGAGGCCGACGCCGACAACCTTCGGATTCTGACTGCGATAGACGACGTCGTAGATGCGGCCCGGTTCGAAGCCGCCGTCGAGCGTCACCGTCGCGCCGTCGACGAAGCGCCACCGCGAACGCGGAATGAGCTCGCCGCGCGCCGTGATCTCGTCGCGCACGGTCATCGTGTCGCTCGGATCGTTCGGATCGAGCGGCGGATACGCGAGGTGATTGCGATCGGCGACCGCCGCGGTGTTCGATCGCTCGTTGAGGATGAAGTTGCCGCGGACGAGGCCGGTGATCGGCTTGCCGTGGTCGGTCGCGATCGGCATGTCCATCCGCATGACGCCGGGGCGCTGCGGCACGTCCCATTGCCATCCCATCCACAGCAGCGTGAAGCCCTGGTTCATCAACGCACCGTCCCCGAACTCGGCTTCCGTCGTCGGGTCCAGCGAGCCGGCCGCTTTCTGGAACGTTGCGAGGATCGATTTGCCGCCGCGGTTGCCGACTTCGTAGAAGAGCCGTCCGTTGCCGCGACGGGGATCCAACGGCTTCAGCAAATAGAATTCGGCGCTTGCTTCCGCCTCGCCGCGCGCGTTGCGCGGCGCGAGCGGCAGGTCGACGACGATTTCGTTGGCGGAAAGATTCGGATCGAAAGCGAAGTCGACCCAGCCGACCAGCTTCTCGTACGGTCCCGCGGCGCCGAACGCGCGGCCGTTCAGGACGACCTCGCGCCGCTCGATCCGGAGCCGGACGACGTGCGCCTCCGCCGTCGTTGCCACGGTCAGGGAGGCTGCGAGGGTCAGCGAGGCGATGTTCTTGACCGTCATCTCACGCTCCAAACGTGTTGCGGACCCGCCGGGAGCGGACAAGATACATCAACCAGACGCCGGAATACGCGAGCGACGCCGCCACGTAGAACGGCGTGTCGCCCGGCATGCGGTTGTTCGGAAAATAGGGCGTCGCGTCGACGAAGAGATCGACGAGCGCCGACGCGATGAGCGACGCCTTTGCCATCGCCACCGCAGACGGTCGCTCGCCCACGAGCGCGATGCCCGCGGCGATGCCGAATGCCGCGACCAGCACGCGCAGCAACAGCACGAGTGCGAGCGACACACCGCGGATGGCAACCGCGTCGACGACGCTCGACGCCACGAGACCAAGGCTGACCGGCTGCCACACGAGCAACAACACGACCAGCACGGCCAGCCACCCCCGCACGCCGCGCGGCTGCATCTGCGCTAAGGTACTTCAGAGTTGAGACTTGAGAGTTGAGACGTGACGCTGTATCTGGTGCACCACAGCGATGCGGTGGGCCCCGAAATCGACCCGCGGCGACCGCTGTCGAGCGTCGGCCGTGCGAATGCCGATCGGCTGGCGGACCTCGCCGCGAAGCGCGGCGCAAAGCCCGACGTCGTGTGGCACAGCGGCAAGCTGCGCGCGAAGCAGACAGCCGAAGCGTTCTGGCGCGCGTGCAATGCGCTCGCGGAGCTCTCGGCCGCCCGCGACCTGCAGCCGGACGATCCGCCGCAGTGGCTGCGCGATCGCCTCGTCGGCGAGACGCGCGACATCCTCGTCGCGGGTCACTACCCGCACTTGCCGCGGCTGCGCGCACTGCTGGTCGGCGACAACGTGGAAGGAAATTTCCCTCTGCACGGTATCGTCGCGCTCTCGAGCGACGACGAGGGACAGAGCTGGCGGGAGCTGTGGAGGATCTCGTGAGGATGCGGGGGAACAGGTCGTAGGGACGAGGGATTAGCAACGGAAGATCGAGTCCCTCATCCCTACTCCCGACTCCCTAATCCCTAATCCCTAGTCCCTAATCCCGTCACACTACCGAATGACGACGCCGATGTCGGCGCGCCAGAAATGCAGCTGGTTGTTGCCCGTGAGATCGATGACCTGATTCCCCGTGTTCAGGTTCTCGAAGCCGCGGATGTACTTCACGTCGCCGCGCAGCCCGAAGTGATCGTTGAAGTAGCCCATCACGCCGGCCCCCGCATCCCAGCCCCACTGGTTGTTCGAGGAGGAGACGTTCGCGAGCGTGCCGCCATCGATCTGCGTCCGCAGCCAGCCCGCGCCGGCCGTCACGAACGGACGAACGCCCGCGCCGTGCGTCCCGCCGATCGGAATGCCGACGATGAGGTTGGGCATGAGGTTGATGACGGAGTTGTTGCCGAAGTCGCTGTTGGTGCCGAAGAAGCTCGGGCTGTAGCCGAAGTCGAGCTCTCCGCCGATGATGCCCGCGCCCATCCCGCCAACGTCGACGCCGACGCCGGCTCGACCGTTGTTGAAGTTGCTGCCGGCCTGCACGTCAGCCCACGGGCTTACGTAGCCTTCCGCATGAGCGGCTGCCGGCGCGAGGGCGAAGGCCGTCGCCGCCGCCACCACCAGTCCTTTCATTGCACGTCGCATGTCTCATCCACTCCTTGAAAAGCGTCCGGCGTGCAACGGTGCAAGCTGAATGCCCTCAGGGAGTTGGGTTGAGCTCGCGCGAGCTCTGCAGAACGAGTTCCCACACGCGGCGCACGTGCGTCTCGGTCGTCCGCAGATGTCCGATCGCGACGCGGATCGTGAGGCGGCCGCGAAGGCGCGTGTGCGAGATGAAGATGTCGCCGCTGCTGTTGACGCGGTCGATGATGCGCTCGTTGGCCGCATCGAGTTCGGCGTCAGAGAGTGCGCGCTCCCTCGGCTTCCACCGGAAACAGACGACGCTCAGCGGCGCCGGCGCGAGCCGCTCGAAGTCCGGGTGGGCGTCGACCCACGAGGCGAGCTCGCCTGCAAGGCGGATGTGCTCGGCGAGCCGCGCGCGGATCGCCTTCGCGCCGTACGCGCGCAGGATCATCCACAGTTTCAGCGATCGAAAACGGCGTCCGAGCTGCACGCCGGTGTCCATCAGGTTCTTCACCGACGCCGCGTCGCTCGTCTGCAGGTACTCTGGTGTCAACGCGAACGCCGCGCGGACGACGTCCATGCGCCGCGAGTAGAACGCGCTCAGATCGAACGGCGTGAACAGCCACTTGTGCGGGTTGACGACGAGCGAGTCGGCGCGGTCGACGCCGGCGAGCAGGTGGCGGTGCGACGGCAGCATCGCGGCGACGCCGCCGTACGCCGCGTCGACGTGCATCCAGAGCCCTTCGCGCGCGCACACGTCCGCGATCGCCGGCACCGGATCGACGCTCGTCGTCGAGGTCGTACCGACGGTGGGGACGACGGCGATCGGCAGCACGCCGTCGGCGCGGTCGCGCGCGATCGCCTGCTCGAGCGCATCGACTCGCATCGCGAACCGATCGTCGGTGGGGATCTTCCGCAGCGACTCGTGACCGAGGCCGATCGCGATCACCGCCTTGTCGATTGACGAGTGCGTTTGATCGGAACCGTAGACGGCGACGCGCGGCACGTCGCGGCCGCTCAGCCCTTTCGCGCGCACGCCGGCGACCGCCGCTTCGCGCGCCGCCACCATCGCGTGCATCGTTGCGATCGACGCGGTGTCGTAGATGACGCCTTCGAACGCGTCGGGCAGTCCGATCAGCCGCCGCAGCCAGCCGAGCGTCACCTCTTCGAGCTCCGTGGCCGCCGGCGACGTGCGCCACAGCATCGCCTGCTGGTTCAGCGCGGCGGAGAGAAAATCCGCGAGGACGCCGGGCGCGCTGCCGGTGATGGCGAAGTACGCCATGAAGCCGGGATGATTCCAGTGCGTGAGCCCCGGGACGAGCACGCGCTCGAAGTCGCGCATGATCGCGTCGAACGGCTCGGGATCCTCCGGCGCGTCGGCCGGCAGCGCGCGGACGATGTCGCGCGGCTGCACGCGCGAGAGGACCGGATACCGCTCCGAGTGTTCGAGGTAGTCGGCGATCCAGTCGACCAGCGCGTGCCCGCTCTTGCGGAACTCGTCAGCGTTCACGAACGCTATCGCTTGTGGCTGGAGGCGTACTCGAGCGCGAACGTCTTCAGCGCGCCGCTCGTCAGCCCGAGCTGCGCGGCTTCGGCCGACGCCCGATCGGTGTCCCAGTGGTCCACGACGAGGCGCTTGATCATCCACATCGCCGCGGCGCGGTTGCCGCTGTGGCAGTGAATGAACGCCGGGGCGTTGCTCGCGTCGGTGATCACGTCGAGGAAGTGATCGGCGACGAGCGGATCGGGCTTCTGGCCGTTGAACGGGATGCTGTAGAACTTGATGCCGGCGCTCTTCGCGGCGGCCGCTTCCTGGTCGACGTCGGCGCCTTCCTCGGTCGGGACGCGCAGGTTGACGATCGACGCGTACCCCATCTTCTTGATCTCCGGGACGGCCTGCGGCGTCGTCGCGCCCGCGCAGGCAATCGTCGTCTCGAGACGTTTGAAGTTGTTGACGCCCGCGACCTTTTCCTCGGTGACCTGCTGCGCGAGCGCGGCACTCGCGATGCTCATCGCCGCCAGAACGGACAGTAGAACTCGCATGGACAGCTCCTTAGACGGCGGATCATGCTACGAAACGCGTCGATTGCGCCACCAGGCCAGGTATTTGCGCGCGCCGCGCTGTGTGCCGACGAGAATGCCGAGGCCGCACACGAGCGCGATCGGGATCACCCAGTAACCGCCGCGCAGATCGACGCCCGCGTCGAGCGGAAAATGCGCGCCGAGGCCGACCGGGAAGCCGTTGACGAACTGGATGCCGACGTTGTCGGGGAAGATCGGCTTCAGCGCGCCGATCGCGACGAACGCGAGGCCGGTGACGTAGCCGATGACCAGCAGCAGCGCGACGAAGAAGCCCACGACCGTCGACACGGCGAGCTGCCAGACCGCGCGCAGGATTGGGACGACGCGTCCGGTCGTCACCGCCTCTTCGATCGTGCGCTCGGCCGAATACGCCTGCGCGACGCGCAGCGGCGGCCCCAGCTCGGCGAGGATCCGCTCGACGGCGTCGCGCTCGTTCGGCGACGCGTCGACCGCCGCGATGCGGTCGCGCAGATGCGATTCGATCTCGCGGACGGCATCGCGCACCGCGTCGGCCGGCAGGAACGTCTTGAGCGAACGCTGCAGGACGAACAGGTAGCCGTTGACGCGCGCCTCGCCGACGTCGCTGAGCGTCATCGTGCCCTTTCCGACGCGGCCATCAGCCGGTCGATCTTCTTCACGTAGTCGCGCCATGCCGCCGCCATCTCCGCGAGGCGCCTGGTGCCGAGCCGCGTCAGCGCGTAGTACTTGCGCGGGTGCGCCGCTTCGCCCTCGACCCACGTCGCGTCGAGCAGCCCCTCGCGCGTCAGCCGGCCGAGGATCGGATAAATCGTCCCTTCGGCGACGACGAGATCGGTGAACGCTTCGAGGTGCTGGATGATCGCGAGGCCGTAGCGGGGACCGGACGAAACGCTCAGGAGAATGGCGAGGTCGAGCGTGCCGCGCCGAAGCTGTTCCTGCCAGGTCTCGTGCGACATACCTTGTGTCACCAGGTATGACGACGGCGCGCGGCGGAAAGTTCAGCCCTTCAGGATGGCGTTGAGCAGCGGATGCCGTGCGCCGCCGAACGGGTTCACGACGGTGACCCCGCGCCACGTGAACCCGTCCTGCAGGTCTTCGGACAGGAGCAGCCGCGCACGCGCATCGGCCGCCGAAGCGAGGACGACCGCGTCCCAGATCCCGAGCTGGTGCTGCCGCGTCAGCTCGATCGCCGCCAGCATGATGTCGGAGGAGGTGTCGACGATGGGGTACGTGTCGCCCCACGCGGTGACGGCGGCCGACGCGCGAGCCGTCGGCCACCGCGCCTTCTTGACGAGAACGTTGAACAGCTCGCCGAGCGTTTGCGCGGGAACCACCGTCCCTTCCGGCAGCAGCTTCTCGACAACGGCGAGCGCGCGGCGCTGCATGATTGGACCGTTGGTCTGCTCGGCGTACGCGAGCACGTTGGTATCGAGCGCGACGGTGAGCATGTCGTGATCGCGCGCTCGCTCAGCGCTCGTGGATGTCGTCGCGCGTCCAGCGCCCGATCGGCTTGGTGGCGGGCTGCGAGCGCAGCCGCGCCAGGAGCGCCCGTTTCGCCGCTTCGCGCACGGGATCGCGCGTGTCGATCGGGATGATCTTCGCGATCGGTTTTCCGTGGCTGGTCACGATGTACGAGCCGCCGTCGCGCACGCCGCGCAGCACTTCCGAGAATCGCCGGTTGGCATCAGCCGCCGAAATCGCGCGCTTCATGTAGTGATTTTACCTACATCACGGCAGCGCGCCAAGAAAAAACCGCGGCGTGCCTATTCTCGTTCCACCGTGATCGTCACCGGCGACTGCAGCCGCACCGTGAGCGGCGTGCCCGGCGCGAGAACGACCTTGCTCGCCTCGCCGGCCGCGGTCGCCGCCGTGCCGGCGCCGCCGCCGGCCGCCGCACCGATCGCCGCGCCTTTCGCGCCGCCGAGGATCGCGCCGAGAATCGCCCCGCCGACCGCGCCGCCCCCGATCTTCGCGCTGCTGCTGTTCGCGGGCGACTCACCCTCGCGGAAGATCGTCTCGGTGTTGATCGGCATGCGCGTGCCGTCCGCGAGGACGAGCGTATGGAAGCGGATGCCGATGCGCGCGCGCTCCTTGAACTTGCCGCCGCGCTCGACGAGCGTCACCGCGCCGATCGCGCGGGAGCCCGCGGGGATCGCCACGCGATCCGCGACGCGCACGTCGCGCGTCACGCGCGCTTCGACGCGGTCCTCGACTTTCGCCGTCTCGCTCGACACGCGCGTTTCGGTCTGCAGCCCGATCACCGAATCGCGCGAGACGACGAGCTCTTCGAGCTCCTTCTGTGGCGGCTCGGGCGCGGGCGGCGGCGGCGGCGCCGCGTGCTCGTCGGGCTTGGGCGCCGCGTCTGCCGGCGGTGCGGGCGCCGGCAGCGGCGCCGGCGGCTGCGCCGCGGCGGACGGCCAGGTGCTGGCGAGCGGCGGCGGTTGCGTCGCCGCGGCACGCGCACTCTTGGGCGCCGACGCCTCGCGCGCTTTGTCGACGCGCCTGGCCGGCGCGGCCGGCTTCGGCTCGGTCACGACCGCTTCGGTTTCTGGCACCGCGGCCGGAGCAGGCGCGGCAGCGGCTGACGGAGCAGCAGCCGCCGCCGGCGCCTGGGCCGGCTGCGTCACGGCTGCGGTCTGCGCGGACGCAGGAGCGGGAACGGCGTTTTGACGCGTCCCGAGATACCCGCCGCCGGCCGCGGCGGCAATGCACGCGACGGCGAGCGCCGCGAACGCGAGTCGATTCGATAGCATGACCCCAACACTCCTTGCTACGCGTCCAGAGGCAAGGCGCGTACCTGAGCCTCGACGCGCCGTGCGGACGTAACTGCCTGCGGTGCGGCAGTTTAGCAGATCGGCTCAGCTCGGCTGACTGTCCCATCGCGGGGAAAGTGTCCTGACGCGAGAGCACGAGCGGCGCGCGGGCGTAAAATCGTCCCCATGTCGACGCGGGCGCTCGCCATCGTCACCTTCGCCGCCGCCGCGCTGATCGCGATGCCGTCGCGCGCGTCGGCGATTACCGCCGACCAGGTGGTCGAGCTCACCAGGGGCGGTGTCTCCGAGACCGTCATCCTCGCGGTGATCGCACGCGACGCTGCGCCGTTCGACCTCGACGCGGACCAGCTCGTCGCGCTGAAGCAGCAGGGCGTCAGCGACGCCGTCGTGCTGGCGATGCTGAAGAGCGGGCGCGGCGAAACGGCGTCAGCGCCGATCACGGTGATCGCGCCCGATGTCGTCATCGTCGGCCACGGCCCCGACATCCCGAACACGTCGTATTGGGATCGGCTCTACTGGAACCCGACGTACGTGATCCCGTTCATCCCGCCGCTGTCGGCGCCGTTCGCGCCGTACGGTCGTCCGATCAGGCTTCGTCGCGCCGCGCGGTAGAATCTCCTCTTCCGAGGAGAGATCGATGAACGCCAGGATTGCCGTCCTCGCGAGCGCCGTGCTCGCGTTCGCCGCCGCGCCTCCCGCCACGCCGCAGAAACAGGACGAGGAGTACACGAAGTTGATCCGGCAGTACCTGCAGGATCCGCGCATCACGACCGAGCTGGTCGATCACATGCCGGCATCCGCGACGGTGCCGTCGCCGCTGAAATTCTTCGGGCGGATTCCGGGGACGCCTGGCGAGCTGACGTACGCCAAGGACATCTACCGCTATTACGAGGCGCTCGCGAAGGCATCGCCGCGCGCGAAGTACTTCAAGGTCGGCACCACCGAGGAAGGGCGCGACATCGTCCTGCTCGCGATCGCGGACGAGGCGACGATGAAGTCGCTCGAGAAGTACCGCGACATGCTCGGCGAGCTGACCGATCCGCGGAAGACCTCCGAGGCGCGCGCGCAGCAACTGCTGCACACCGCCAAGCCGATCTACTACGCGATCAGCGGCATGCACTCGCCGGAGACCGGCGGCCCCGAGATGCTCATTGAGCTGGCCTACCGGCTGATCGTCGAAGAGACGCCGTTCATCCAGAACATCCGCAACAACGTGATCACGCTGATCACGCCGGTGATCGAAGTCGACGGACGCGAGGCGGAAGTCGACACGTACTACTTCAACAAGAAGCGCGCGCAGGGCGACGCGCGGCTGCCGCTGATGTACTGGGGCAAGTACGTGCAGCACGACAACAACCGCGACGGCATGGGGCAGTTCCTCAAGCTGACGCAGACGGTGACCAAAGAGCAGCTCGAGTGGCATCCGACGGTGATGCACGATCTGCACGAGGCGCAGACGTACCTCTACGCGTCGACCGGCACCGGTCCGTACAATGACGCGCTCGATCCGATCGTCGTCAACGAGTGGTGGATGCTCGCCGAGAACGACGTGATGGAGATGACCAAGCGCGGCGTCCCCGGCGTGTGGACCTACGGGTTCTACGACGGCTGGGTGCCGAACTACATGTTCTTCATCGCGAACAGCCACAACGCGATCGGCCGGTTCTACGAGGTCCAGAGCTACGGGCCCGACCCGTACGAGGTGCGGCCGGCCGCGACGGTCACGAGCAAGGAGTGGTTCCGTCCGAACCCGCCGCTCGCGCAGATCAAGTGGGGACCGCGCAACAACACGAACATCCAGGAATCGGCGCTCCTCTTCGCGATGAGCCACGTCGCGAAGAACAAGGAGCTGTACCTCGAGAACTACTGGCTGAAGAACAAACGCGCGGTCGAGAAGGGGAAGAACGGTCCGACGTACGCGTGGGTGATTCCCGCCGCGCAGCGGCGCAAGGCAGACGCCGCCGATGCGGTGAACGAACTGCGCGCGCAGGGGCTCGAGATTTCCCGTGCGACCGAACCGTTCAAGGCGGGCAGCGTCGACGTGCAGGCTGGCGACTACATCGTCCGCGGCGATCAGCCGTATCGCACGCTCGCGGACATGTACTTCTCGGTGCAGAACTACGCGCCGCAGAACCCGTCGCCGTACGACGACACCGGCTGGACGTTCCCGTACATGCGCGACGTCAAGATCGAGCCGGTCACCGATAAGGCGATCCTCGATCACGCCATGCCGCTCCTCACCGCCGACGCGAAAGCGCCCGGCGGCATCGACGGCGCCGGGCCCGTGCTCGTCGTCGACGACACCGCCGACAACAACATCGTCGCGTTCCGCTTCAAGCACAAGAACGTCGCGATGAAGGCGGCCGAAGACGACTTCGAGTTGGCCGGCCACAAGTTCCGCGCCGGCGCCATCGTGATCGCCAACGCGGACCGGTCGGCGCTCGAGCCGTCGCTGAAAGAGATGGGTCTGTCGGCGTGGGCCGTCGCGTCGGCGCCCAACGTGCCGATGCACGACCTCGACATCCCCCGCATCGGGTACGTCCACAGCTGGACGCGCACGCAGGACGAAGGCTGGGTGCGCGCCGCGCTCGACACCTACGGCATCCCGTACACGTACTTCGCCGATCAGAAACTGAAGGACGGCAATCTGCGCTCGAAGTACGACGTGATCATCTTCCCGCACGTCGGCGGCAGCGCGCAGTCGCAGGTCAACGGCATGCCGATGATCGGCAAGGCGCCGCTGCCGTACAAGAAAACAGCCGAGACACCCAATCTCGCCTACGTCGATTCGAGCGACGACATTCGCGGCGGCATGGGGCTCGAAGGCCTGCTGAATCTCGCGAAGTTCGTCGAAGACGGCGGCACGCTCATCACGGAAGGATCGACGACGACGATCTTTCCGGAGTATGCGATCACGAGCGGCGTCACCGTCGAAAATCCGGCGCGGCTGTTCGTCCGCGGCTCGGTGATGCGCGGCCGGATTACCGATCGCAAGAGCCCGATCGTGTACGGCTACGATCAGACGGATCTCCCCGTCTACTTCAATCAGGGGCCGGTGCTGAACGTCGCCGGCGGCGTCGCGGCGGCGCTCGGCGGCTTCGGCGGCGGCGGACGCGGCGGCGCGCCGGGCGAAAACCCGAACGGCGGCGTCGGTCAGAACGTGACGCCCAACGCCGTGCCGCTGCGCATCCAGCCGTTCGAACCCGAACCGACCGCGCAACCGGCCGGACGCGCAGATCGCCCGCAGGCCGACGAGAACGCGCAACTGCGTCAGCTCGCGCAGCAGTTCGGCATCGCGATTCCCGAAAGCCGCGCGCGCGTCGTCATGCGCTTCCCGCAGAACGCGAACGAGATGCTGCTGTCGGGCACGCTCGCCGGCGGCGACGCGCTGAGCAACCGGGCGCTCGTTGTCGATCAGCCGCTCGGGAAGGGGCACGTCGTGATGTTCGCGCTGCGGCCGTTCTGGCGCTGGCAGACGCAGGGGACGTACTCGCTCGGCTTCAACGCGATCCTGAACTGGAACGACCTCAACGCCGGCGAGGCGCCGGCGTCTGCGCGTCCAACCGCGTCGCGCGGACGCTAGCGATGCCTGGAGCACCGAGAACGGCGTGAAGACACTCGCACATCTCTTCGACAGCAACCGGCGCTGGGCGGCGGACGTGGAGAAGGCGCGTCCCAAATTTTTCGAGCGCCTCGCCGCGCAGCAGACGCCGGCGTATCTGTGGATCGGCTGCGCCGACAGCCGCGTGCCCGCGAACGAGATCGTCGGCCTCGATCCCGGCGAGATGTTCGTCCACCGCAACGTCGGCAACGTCGTCGTCCACACGGATCTGAACTGCCTGTCGGTCTTGCAGTACGCCGTCGACGTGTTGAAGGTGCAGCACGTGATCGTCGCCGGTCATTACGGCTGTGGCGGAGTGCAGGCGGCGCTCGAGAACAAGAAGCTCGGCCTGATCGACAACTGGCTGCGGCACATCCAGGACGTCTACCGGCAGCATCAAACCGAAGTCGACGCGCTCGAGCCGCCGAACCGCGTCGCGCGGCTTTGCGAGCTGAACGTCATCCAGCAGGCGAAGCACGTGTGCGAAACGACGATCGTCCAGGACGCGTGGGCGCGCGGACAGACGCTGTCGGTGCACGCGTGGATCTACGCGCTGAAGGACGGTCTCCTTCGCGATCTGAAATTCACCGTGACGGCCGCCGCGGACGTCGACACGGAATATCGGACCGCGGTCAGTTCGATCATCTGAAGAACACCCCTCGGCGGTGTCCGTTGGCGTAGATCGTCGTGTGGCCTTTGTGGAAGAAGTCGATCACGGCGCCGATCGCCGCGAACTCGAGGCCGGCTTCCATCGAGCAGCGCATCGCCGACTGCATCCAACAGCCCTCCTCGACGAGATGCGGGGCAATCATTCCGACGAGGAAGCCGATCGCGGCGCCGTCCCAGATCGGATCGCCTTCCTTCTCGATCGTGAGCTTCGCGTTCGGTTCGAACAGGCGTTCTCCAACTTCCAGTCGCTTCGCGTCGAGCTGTCGCACCGTTCCCGATACCGAGAGATCGCCCTGGGTGACGACCACGCGTGAACCCGTCTTGAGATGGAGCGTGTCGAATGATTCGCCGTCGGCTGGCGTGAACACCGGCATCGACAGCTGCGGCGCGACGAGCGCCCACTCGCGGCTGTCGTAGGCCTGAACGTACCGATCCATGCCGGAGCCGATGACCGCGCCCCAGAACGCGCCCGGAACGATCGTGACCACGCCGATGGCACCGATCGCTGCGCCGATGCCCGCGCCTTTCCATGCGGTGTTGCCGCGATCGCGATCGATCCGCAGTCCCGGCCCGGGCTTCAGATGATGGTCGTTGACGACCAGATCGTCCGGCGCCACCGACATGACTTTGCCGTGCAGCGTGAGGCCGTCCTCGATGACTTGCACCTGCTGTCCCGGCTTGAGCTTGATCGGACCGAAGTCCTGCTGTGCGTGAGCCGTCGTTGCGGCGAGCACGACCGCAACAGCGGCGAAGATCCTGTGCATGACCACTCCTTTGGGGGATCCCTTTCAATCCGGAATGCGTCACAAGGGAGAGTTCAGGCTCAGGAGACACGCCTATGAAATTCGGAGTGATCGGATCGGCATCGGTCGGACAGACGCTCGCGTCAGGACTGAAGACGCACGGCTACGACGTGCGCATCGGCAGCCGCACGCCGGCAAAACTCGCCGACTTCTCGCAGAAGTCGGGCATTCAGAACGGCACGTTCGCCGACGTCGCGGCGTGGAGCGACGCGCTCGTGCTCGCCGTCAAAGGCACGGTCGCCGAAGCCGCGCTCCGCGAGGCGGGCTCCGGCAACATCGCGGGCAAGCTCGTCATCGATGCGACCAATCCGATCGCCGACGCGCCGCCCGAAGACGGCGTGCTGAAGTTCTTCACGTCGCCGAACGAATCGCTGATGGAGCGGCTGCAGGCCGCGTACCCCGACGCGAAGTTCGTCAAGGCATTCAGTTGCGTCGGCAACGCGCTGATGATCAACCCGTCATTCCCCGGCGGCGCGAAGCCGACGATGTTCTACTGCGGCAACGACGCGGCGGCGAAAACGACGGTCGCGGCTATCCTCGACAAATTCGGATGGACCGGATCCGATATGGGCAGCGTGAAAGCCGCGCGCGCGATCGAGCCGTTGTGCCAGCTCTGGTGCATCCCCGGTTTCCTGCGCAACGACTGGACGAGCCACGCATTTCATCTGCTGACGCGCTAAGCTGAAAGGCGGCATGAGCCGCCCGTCAGACATCATCGTCGTCGGCGCCGGAGTGGTCGGCTGCAGCGTCGCGTACGAGCTCGCGCGCCGCGGCGCGTCGGTCGACATCGTCGACGAACGTCCCGTCGGCATGGGCGCCACGCAGGCGTCGGCCGGCGTGCTCGCGCCGTACATCGAGGCGCGCGAGGGCAGTCCGCTGCTGGATCTGACGATCCGCAGCTTGTCGATGTACGACGAGTTCGTCGCGTGCGTCGCGCAGGACAGTGGCGTGCGCATCCCGTACCGGCGCACCGGCACGATCGACATCGCGACCGACGAGCGCGAGCTCGACGATCTCCGCGCGACCGCCGGCGTCCTCGCGCGGCGCGGCGTGCCCGCGCTGATGCTCGACGCGGCCGCCACGCGCTCCGAAGAGCCGCTCGTCGCCGACGATGCGGTCGGGTCGCTGCTGATCGAAGAACACGGCTACGTCAGCGCGCCCGAGCTGACGCGCGCGCTCGTCGCCGCCGCGCGCGCCCACGGCGCCCAACTCGTCGAGCAGAGCCGCGTCCGCCGCATCTTTCGCCGCGAGGGCGACGGCGTCGTCGAAACCGATCGCGGCACGCTGACCAGCAGCACGATCGTGCTCGCGGCCGGCAGTTGGTCGAGCACGATCGCGATCGACGGCGTCGCCGATCGCGTCCCCGTTCGGCCCGTCCGCGGTCAGCTCGTCTACCTCGAATGGAACGGCCCGTCGCTGCGGCGCGTCACCTGGAGCCGCAGCTGCTACATGGTGCCGTGGGACGATGGGACGGTGCTGGTCGGCGCGACGAGCGAGGACGCGGGCTTCGACGAGCGCTTGACCGTGTCGGGCGTGCACGATCTGCTGCAAGCGGCGTCGGACGTCGCGCCGCATGCGTGGACCGCGACGTTCCGCGGCGCGCGCGTCGGCCTGCGGCCGGCGACGGCCGACAATCTGCCGGTCATCGGCGCGTCGAAGGCGATGCCGAATCTGATGTACGCGACCGGCCACTACCGCAACGGCATTCTGCTCGCGCCGCTGACCGCGCGTCTCGTCGCCGACGCGATCCTCGACGGCGCGATCGATCCGCTGCTCGACGCGCTTTCGCCGGCGCGGTTCGGAGGCCTGTGAATTACCGCATCGTCTGCGTCCAGCGCGACGGCCAGTGGATCGCGCATGCCGAACGGCCCGACACGAACGACCCGTTCGGGATCGAATGCGCCGGGTCGACCGAAGACGAGGCGCGATCGCGCCTCACCGTGTGGCTGTCGTGGCAGGCGGAGCATGCGGCTGCGCTCGAGGCGCTCCAGCAGGCCGAGCGCGCGTATCACCGGACGATCGCCGGCAGCGCGTTCATCAGTCCGACCGAGGGGCCGTCGGCACTGGAGATGCAGAAGGAGTCGCTCGAGCTGCTCGAGTCGGCGCGCGTCCGGCTGGACGAGGTGCGCGCCAGAAAGCCGGAGTGATCATGCCCAAGCTCACGCCGTCAGAGATCGCGACACGGATGCACACGCTCAGCGGCTGGACGCTCGACGGCGACGCGATCCGGAAGCAGTTCACGTTCAAGGATTTCCTCGAGGCGATCGCGTTCGTGAACCGGCTCGCGCCCGAAGCCGAACGCGCCGATCATCATCCCGACATCCTGATCAACTACAAGCGGGTCACGCTCACCTATACGACGCACGATTCCGGCGGGCTCACCGAGAAGGATTTCGCCGGCGCGGCTGCCGCGGATAGACTGTCGCGTACGTAGGGTCCGGCTCCGGCCGGACACATGATGCGCCTCAAGAAAACCTATAGCTCGCGCGAGGTCGCGGCGCTCACCGGCCTGTCCGCGCGGCAGCTCCAGTTGTGGGACGCCGGAGGCCTGCTGTCGCCGACCGTGCCGTCGCACCGCACGGAGGCGGGCGGCTACACCGAGCGACGCTACACGCCGATCGAGCTGTTCGAGCTGCTCGTGCTGGCCGATCTGCGCCGGCGCGGCTTCACGGTGCACCAGCTCCATCAGATTCTCCGCGTGTTGAAGGACGAGTTCGGCCAGCGGCTGTTCGATGCGACCGGCGGCGGCGGATCGGTCCAACTCCTGACCGACGGCCGCGACATCTTCGCGCGGACGCCGGGCGGTGCGTTCGTCAACCTGCTGGTCGCGCCGACGCAGCCGCTGCTCGTCATCGGCGACGAGGCGCGGCTGCGCGAGCTGCACGGCAAAGCGCGTGCGGTGTCGCGCCGCAAGCGTGCGAGCCGTCGCCGCGAGCCGGAGTAACGCGGCCATCGCATGCGGTGCCGGCGGGATCGTCGGCCGGGTGGTAAGCTACGCCCTCATGAACCGACGCGAATTCCTCGCGGCGACGGCCGCGACGCCGCTGCTCGCGCAGCCGTCTCGGCCCTCCGCCCTGACCGTCTGCGTCCACCAGGTGTCGTCGAACGGGTTCGACTACAAGACGGCGATGGAGGGGTACGCGAAGGGAGGCATCCGGGCGGTCGAGGTGGTGCTCGCGAAGGCGAAGGAGTTCGCGGACAAGGAATCGCCCGCCGCAGCGCGGCGTCTGCTCGACGATCTCGGACTCAAAGCGGCATCGACCAGCAACGAGCTCGGCGTCGTCGCGCCGAGCCCGAATCGGGCCAAGAGCCTCGACGATCTCAAGGCGAAGTGCGAGCTGGCGCGCACGCTCGGCGCCGACAAGCTCGTCGTCGTCCCCGTGATGACGACGAAGCCGGCCGAGGATGACTACAAGCGTGCGGTCGACAACCTGCACGAAGCGGGCGACGTCGCCGGGCCGTTCGGCGTCTCGCTGATGCTCGAGTTCTACAAGTTCTCGACGCTCGTCAGCTCGCTCTCCACGTCGCTGGCGATCGTGCGCGCGGCGAAGCACCCGCACGTGCGGCTGATGATTGACACGTTCCACTTTTGGAACGGCCCGAGCAAGTTCGAGGATCTCGACGAGGTGCACGACGGCGAGCTGCTGCACGTGCACTTCGAAGACACGCCGCGCGAGCCGCCGCGCGAAGTGCTCGAGCAGCGCCATCGCGCGCTGCCGGGCGACGGCATCGCGCCGCTGAAGAAGTTCGTGGAGGTCGTGAAACGGAAGGGATACGCCGGCGCGCTGTCGGTCGAGCTGTTCGACCCGGCGTTCCAGCAGATGGACCCGTATCAGTTGGCGACGAAGATCCGCGCCGCCGTCGAATCGTTCGTCTAACGAATCGGAAAGATCTTTTCGAGGTCGTCCGCCGGCCGCGGGATGACGTGCACGCCCACGAGCTCGCCGACGCGCCGCGCCGCCGCGGCGCCGGCGTCGGTCGCCGCCTTCACCGATCCGACGTCGCCGCGCACGATGGCGGTCACCAGGCCGGCGTCGACCTTCTGCCAGCCGACGAACACGACGTTCGCGGTCTTCACCATCGCATCGGCTGCCTCGATCATCCCGATGAGGCCGCGTGTTTCGATCATGCCGAGGGCGTCGCCGATGTCGCGCTTGTCCTTGTCTGCCATGAGCTATTGGATTCTACCCCGAGCGGCGACCGGCAGCGTGTCGATCACCGTGTCGCCCTCGACCAGCCGGACGACGTCCACGAGGTTCGACACGGTGCACGCGTGGTTGGGCAGGATGCGGACGCGATCGCCCGGCTTGAGCCGCGTGTCGCCAGTCACTCGCACGGTCGCATGCTCCTCGGACAGGCGTTCGACGATCAAGCCCTCGTCGATCGTGCCGGCGTCGGTGAGCACGGCGCCATAGCCCGGCGCCGAGGCGATGCCGCGCGCCGTGTCGTTCGTCAGCGTCTTGCTGCCGGCGTCGAGGATGATGCGCCCCGGATGCGTCGCGACGACGGTCGAGAGGACGGTGAGGGCGCAGTCGTCGAGCGACGCCGAGCCGAGCGCGAGCTGCGTGCGATCGAAGTAGACGTAGTTGCCGGGACGCAGCTCGGTGAGTCCGCGCTGATGGACGCTGTAGCGCAGCGTCGGCGTCGCGCCGACCGAGATCTCGTCGAGCGCGATCCCGGATGCGCCCGCCGCGTCGCGCAGCCGCGTCAGCGTCTCCGCCTCCTGCTGCGCGACGGCGCGCAGTTCGTCTTCCGACGCGGCGTGATAGCCGTGGCCCGCATGACTCAGCAGCCCGCGCAGCCGCAGGCCGCGCATCGCCGCCACCGCCTGCACAAAGGCGAGCGCGTTCGCGCCGGGATCGATGCCGCAGCGATGGAACCCGACGTCGACTTTGATCAGCACGTCGAGCGTGCGGCCGGCGGCGATCATCGCGTCGGACCAGCCGCGCGCGACGTCGAGGTTGTCGACGATGATGGAGATCGACGCGCGGTCCATGACCGACATCAGGCGCGCCGCGTTGACCGGATTGACCGGGTACGGCAGGCGGATGTCCGAGATGCCGGCGGACGCGAACACCTCGGCCTCGCCGATCTTCGCGCAGCAGATGCCGACGGCGCCGCGATCGATCTGCAGCCTCGCGACGACGGGCGACTTGTGCGTCTTCGCGTGCGGACGCAGGCGCAGGCCGGCGGCGGACGCCATCTGCTGAACGCGATCGATGTTGCGCGTCAGCCGCGCGCGGTCGATGAGGACTTGCGGTGTCGGGAGGTGCGACAGCGTCAAAGTTAAAAGTGAAAAGTGAAGACCCGCTCGTGCAGTGTGACACGCATTTTGGTTTCAACTTCTAACTTTTAACTTTGGTAACTATCCCTTGACTGAATAAGGCTTTTTGCCTGATGCTGTCAAGGCCGTGACAGGGCGGCGCGCTTTGCCGCGATTGGTTTTGACAAGCATCGGTTCTGAGCCTCACAGTCAAGGTAAAGGGGTTCCTTTACTTTGCGAAAAAAACCGAGAGAACTTGTCGTTGACGATGTTGCGGACGTCGTGGATGAGCGCGCGCACGGTGGTGATAATCGGCTCGTCGTCGCAGCACAAGCCGGTCTTTGCGAAGAATATGTGCGAGGACGGGTCATTCATCTCCACTTCGCATTCTGGCCCGACGGGGTTGGTAACGGGAATTCGGAACAGATATGCGCCTGTTTTTCGTACGCTGGCCGACCGTCCGAATGGCTCATTGCCGACCTTTCCAGAGAATTGCAGCCGCTTGTCCACGATCAGGATGGAGCGGTGTTTATCGATGTTATTGAGTTCCTGAAGCACGAAGAGCGGATCGCTGAGCGCGTCGGATTGGTATCGCTTGTACGGTTGCGCGTCCTCGATTGCTGTGAACTCTTCAGGGTCCAGAAGGGTCTTGAGGTCGCGGACTTTCCAGTTGCTGCTGAATTCGTGCGAATCCTTGTAGATCGGGAAATGGATCAGGCGCTTCAGTTTCGTCGCGCCACATTTGGGGCGTTGGGCATATGCGGAGAGCCTGTCCGGGTACTTCGACGTCAATTCGTACGCGAGATTGTCGAGTGCGGATCGCGCGTCGTGGATGATCTCTCCGAGCCACACGCTCCATTCAGGCTTTGGCTTGACGACATGTGCCACGGCCGTGATGTAGTTCCCTTTCGATTGAGGCTGACCGATCATGAAATCTCCGGCCTCCCCAGGTCGCGGCGGCCGCTTAAATTCGGCCTTGAAATCGTCGAGATGTTTTTCGGCTCGGTCGATTTTGGCTCGGACACCGTTCAGCGTAGGCATGCGTGATGGCTAAGACTCAAAAGACGCCAAAGGGCTACGAAATTCCTGTTCCGAAAAAGGGCGACGTGTTCAAAGTGCTGAAAAAGGCCGCGCAGCCCCTAAAGGGGAAGCGCGGCCCTGAGAAGTAGCTGCTGGAAATGCGCGTGCGGTTCGTGCCGATGGTTGTAGCGCCACGCATACTCGTTGAGGTAGCCCTGTAGATGTTTCTTCGACACGCCATGAAACACGCCGTCGAGTCCACGCTTTACGAGGGACCAGAAACCCTCAATCGTGTTCGTGTGGACGTCCCCGCTCACGTAGATTTTCTCCGAGTGGTTGATCCGCGCGTGGGAGTAGCCCATATGCGGCAACGTTCGGTAGATGTGGTAGTAGTCGGTGTAGACCGTCGAGCGCGGCAGGATGCGCTCTTGAACGAGCGGCATCACCGTCGCGCGTTTGACGTTCGGCACCGTCATCGCCATCACCCGGCCCTTTCGTTGAACCATACCCAAGACCGGAGTCTTGTTGGAATCAACGCCGGGACGCCCACTACCGATCCAACGCTGTTTTCCGCCCACGTAGGATTCATCCACTTCGACCGGCTGTCCGCCTTTGAACGGCTCGGCATCCTGCACCATCAGGTGTTTCCGAATCAGTTGGCCCATTCGGTACGCGGTCTTGTAGGTCACACCAAGTTCGCGCTCCAACTGTTTCGCGGAGATGCCGCAACGTGTGCTGGCCATCAGATACATCGCGTAGAACCACAGATGCAGCGACGTGGACGATTTGTGGAAGATGGTGTCGGCGGTCGGCGCGAGATGCTTACCGCACGCGACGCACGTCCACGCTTGGCGCTGCTGCGAGTGCTCATAGCGGCGAAATTCGCGCGTCTGGTCGCACTTCGGGCAATGGGCGTGCGTGCCATCCGGCGCGTAACGCGAGCGCCACAGGAACTCCAAGCACGCCTCATCGTTCGGAAACTGCTGCATGAACTCCATCAGGGAGAACTGCGATTCCGAGGACTTGGCCCGCTTCGGCTGCTTGCGATTGACAGGCGGCATGAGCGGAGTATGGCAGAGTATGCTTATTCAGTCAAGGGATAGTTACCTTAACTTTTAACTTTTAACTTTGAAACAGCCCGGGGAACCGCGTTGCGCTGACGTTGTATCCCGGGAAGACCGGGCGCGCATCCGCGATCCCGAGGTGGCGCACGACCACCTCCGCGAATACGTCGCGGAAATCGGTGGTCACCGCGAGATCACGCGCGTCGTAGCGATGCTCGACCGCGAGGCCCGGCCAGCGTCCGTAGACACGGCCGCCGCGGACGCCGCCGCCGATGACGATAATCGCGTTGCCGTGTCCGTGATCCGTGCCGCGGTTGCCGTTTTCGTTCACGGCGCGCCCGAACTCCGACATCGTCAGCACGACCGTATCGGCCATGCGATCGCCGAGATCGCTGACGAGCGCCGCGATCGCGTTGCCGAAGTCGTCGAGGCGCGACGCGAGCTGGCCCTGACCCGCGCCCTGGTTCACGTGCGTGTCCCAGCCGCCGAGGTCGGCGAAGGCGACCTCGAGGCCGACGTCGGCCTTTGCGAGCTGCGCGATCTGCTTCAACGCCTGACCGAAGGGGCTGCGCGGATAGTCCGCGCCGTGCTCGGGCTGATACTGCGACGGGTTCGCCGCCTGCAGCAGCTTGATCGCGTCGAACGCCTCGCGGCCGGTCACGTTCAGCTGCGTGTTGGGTGAGACGCCGTACGCGCGCTCGAACAGCGCGCTCACCTTGTCGCTCGCCTGCCCCGCGCGGATGCCGAACTGATCGACCTGGTGCAGCGCGATCGACGGCGCCGCGCCCTGCAGCATGCGCGGAAGCTGGTTCGCCACGGCGACGGCGCGGAACGGCGTCGCGTCCTGCTCGCGCTTCGCCTGCAGGTAGCGGTTCAACCAGCCGTCGCCCGTGCTCTTGACGCCGGGCGTCGCCGTCTCCATGTAGTCCTGCGCGTCGAAATGCGAGCGCGTGGCGTCGGGCGACCCGCACGCGTGCACGACGGCGAGCGCGCGCGCGTCCCAGAGCGGCTTCAGCGCACGCAGCCGCGGGTTGAAGCCGAAGAAGCCGTCGAGATCGATCGCCGCGTCCTCGACCGCGCCGGGCCGCGCGATCGCGATGCTCGGCCGCGCGCGGTAGTACTCCGCGTCGCCGTGCGGAACGACGACGCTGAGGCCGTCGACGGCGCCGCGCTGGAAGATCGCGATGAGGCGCTTGCTGCGGCCGTTCGCCGCAAGCGCGGTGCGCGAGAGGAAGCTCGGCGCGAAGCCGAGACTGACCATCGCGAACGCGCCGTTCTTGAGAAAGACTCTGCGTGAAATCATGATGCTGATAGCCGCTCGGCTATCTCCTTTGAAACTCCGGGCCGCCGATCCGAAGCGCGAGATCGTCGGGCGGTTCGCTGACGGCCATCGACACGCCGTTGACGCGCTGGTTCGCGAGCCGCACGGCGAAGTTCATCCGATCGACGAGCGCGCCCGTGTTCACCCACGCGTCGGCGGTGTCCTTGTAGCCGGTGGGCGGCTGGCATTGATAGAGCGGCATGCCGAGCTGCTGCAGCGTGCCCACGATCGGCAGCGCGTCGGCGACCTCGGCGCCAGTGGCGCGCAGCGCCGACACGAGAAACTCGAACGGCGTTTTCACTTTCGCGTTGACCGATTCGGGCGCGACAAATTCGGCCGACGTGAGGATCGTGCGCATGACTTCGCGCAGGTCGCCGTCGGTGTCGTGGAAGCGCGCCGCCGCGCGGTCGACGAGCGAGGGCGGCGGCGTGTCGCTGACGAAGCGGCGCACCAGCGCGGTGGCGACGAAGCGCGCCGTCGACGGATGCTTCGCGAGGATGTCGAGCACCTGCTCGCCGTCGGACGCGCCGCCGCCCGCTTTGATCACGTGGCCGAGGACGATCTTCGGTCCCTCGTCGTGCAGCGCGGGGCGGAAGATGAAGCCGCCGCCCGCGCGCGGCTTGTCGATCGTCCAGCCGGTGAAGCAGCGGGCGACTTCGGTCACGTCCTTCTGCGTGTAGCCGCCGTCGACGCCGAGCGTGTGCAGCTCCATCAGCTCGCGCGCGTAGTTCTCGTTGAGCCCTTTCGGCGCGTTGGGATTCTGCGCCGGCATGCGCGGCGGCGGTTGCACGAGCACCGGACCGAAGGGGCCGCGCATCACGCGCGCCCGCGGCATCTGCGGATGCGGGCCGTGGGGATCCGCGCTCATCCAGTTGTCGAGATAGAAGAGCATCGCCGGGCTCTTCGCGTCGGCCTCGAGAAGGTCGCGGAACTTGCCGAGGACGTGCGGCCGGATCACGTCGCGCTCGTACTCCGGCAGCATGAACCGGACGGGGCCTTTGCGCGCGTCGACGTTGAAGTGGTTGAACCAGAAATCGGTGAGGACTTCCTGCAGCTGCCGCTCGCTGTAGACGGCGCGGAGCACTTTCTGCTGCGACAGCTCGAGCAGCACGGCGTTCGCGCGCTGATCCTGCGGCGTCGGCCCCGTCGTCTCGCCCTGCTTCTTTTCCTTTCGCGCCTCGATCTGCGGCTGTTCGATCTTCGCGGCGATGTCGCGCGAGCTCATCCGAAGCGTGGGCAGTCCTGTGAGGCGCGCCTCCATCCCCGGATCGGCGATGCGATCCGGATGCAGCTGCTGATCGAGATAGCGATCGAGCCCCATCGCGCGCACGCGCTCGACGTCGCCCGGCCGCGCCCCGAACGCCACGCGGTTCAGCACGTGCGCGATCGGCGCGTCGTCCGCGGGTTTGGTGCTTGCGGACGACCCGACCACCGCCATCGACGCGAGCAGGGGAACGAGGAACCGGCGCATGTGTAAAAGTTAGACCGGCATGGCGCCGAGAGGTTTAAAGAAATAGCTGTGATCGACCTGGTTCCCGCTGAGGGCCCGATCCTCGAACCAATCCTGTCCGCGACCTTCGACATCTGGAACGAAGGGCTCGCTCGGACCGCGTATGCACGGTATTACACAGGCCAGCTCGCGACGCCGTGGGGCCGCGCGCATCTGCGCCGTTGGGCGCTGGTCGACGACGCGTCAGTGCTCGCGAGCCTCAAGGCCTACGCGCTCGATGCCGTGCTCGACGGCCGCGCCATTCGCGTCCTCGGATTGGGCGCCGTGTTCACCCAGCCGGCGCATCGCGGCCGCGGCCACGCGCGCGAGCTTCTCGAGCGCATCCTGGCACAGGCGACGGCTGACGGCTTCGATCTCGCGTTGCTGTTCTCCGAGATCGGTGGCGACTATTACGCGCGCCTCGGCTTTGCCGCGCTGCCGACCGTCGATCTGACCCTGCGCGTCCGCGAGGACGCGCGGCGCGGCGCGCCGGCGACGCTCGTGCGCGTCGGCGACGATCGCGATCTCGCCGACGTGGCCGCGATGGACGCGGTGCGTGCGGAGCCGTTCCGATTTCGCCTGCGTCGCTCGCGCGACCTCGTCCAGTACGCGCTCGCGAAGAAGCGGCTGCTCGCCGGCCTGAGCGCGCCGGGCAAACGCGGCGTCCAGTTCTTCGTCGCGGAAGAAGGCGGAGGCGCCGTCGCCTACGTGGTCCTGTCGACGCGCGACGCGATGTGGATTGTCGAACAAGCCGGCGATCGCGATCCGGCCGGCGCGCGGCTCGGCGCGATTCTGCAGGCGCTGATCGCGCGCGATCCCGCGGAACGGCGGCCGACGATCGTCGCGTGGCTGCCCGACGGCTTCTGCCCGCCGCAAGTCGACATCGTCGACGAGCAGCCGACGCGCGACGTGATGATGATCAAACCGTTGACGCCGAATGGGACGCCGGCGTCGCCTCTCGGCCGCGGCGATGTCCTCTACTGGCGCGCCGATCTCTTCTGACGCCGCGCGATGCGTTTCACACCTTCCTAGTGCATCGTCGTCAGCTTGAGGTCGACCGTTTTCGCCTCGCCCTCCATCAGCGAGAACGTCGATGCGCTCGGGCGGATCGACTCGAGGAACTCCGGATCCGTCCACTGGCCCGTCTCCACTTTGTCGACGGCGACGATGTAGTAGTCGCCGGGCGGGAGGCTCTGCGTCTTGAAGCGGCCGTCCTGATCCGGCCGTCCGATGCCCTGATACCGCGACGTGCCGGTCCACTTGTCCTTGTCCTGCGCGAACACGATCACCGTGTAGTCCTTCACCGGATCGCCGCCGCTCGTCGTGACGAGGCCGGCGACGGTCGCGATCTTGTTCGTCAGCTCGATCTCGATGCCGCCGACATCTTCGTTCGGCTTGAACTCGATGCCCGCGTCGGTGACGTCGCTGCCGTTGACGCGCACCGACTTGATCGCCCAGCCGGGCGGCGGCGGGCCGAAGCCGCCGAGCGTCACGCGGAACACGCCGGGCGGCGCCTTCAGCGCGAACGTCGGGTCGTCGCTGCCGACGCTGACTGGTGGCGGCGGCGGCATCGGCACGCCCGTGAACACCGGCGCGAAGAAGGCCAGCGAAATCGTCTTGGGCAACTGCGACGCCAGCGCCGGATCGACGACGATGCGTCCCGATGCGGTGGTGGGCTTCGCCGACATCAGATGGACGTCGGACAGATCGTCGCCGTTCACCGCGATCGTCGCGATCGCCACGTCCGGTGGTTCGCCGGGCGCGCCCGGCCGTTGCGCGCGCAACGTGTACTCGCCCGGCGCGAGCGCGTTGACGGTGAACGTGCCGTCGGGTCGCACGGTGCCGTTTCCCGCGATGTCGACGTTCATGCCGCTGTTGCGCATCACCATCACCGCTGACGGCGTCAGCGGCTTGCCGTCCGCGTCGGTGACGGTTCCGGTGACGCGCGCCGCCTTCGACGGGCGGAGGACCATCACGAGGTCGTTGATTTCGCGTCCGGCCACGACGGTCAGGCGCTGCGCATCGCTCGGACTCGCCGTTCCGGGAAAGAACGTCGGCGCGAAGGTCAGGCGCGCGGCGGGGCCGAGAGCCGCGCCGGCCGCCGCCACGTTTCGCCACGTCGCCTGCAGATAGTACTGACCGGGCGCGATGCCGAACAGGCGGAACTCCCCGAGATCGTTCGTCATCGAGAACCCGCCGGTCGGTACGAGGATGCGGCGTCCCTGGACGAACTGGTAACGCTGCGTCGAGACGGTCACGTCCGACATCGGCTCGCCGAAATCGTCCACAATGCGGCCCGTAATCACGCCACCGCGGGGCAGCGAGAGGTCCAGACGCTCGACCGTTTGCCGATCGAGAATCTCGATCGGCTTCGGCGGATCGGTGGCACGCGACTGCCCGTACGAGATTCCGACGTAACCGCCCTTGTTCGCCAAGATCGTGTAGCGCGCCGGCCGCACTTCGGTGAATTCGTACGCGCCATTCGCGTCGGTCGTGGCGATGCGGTTCTCGCGGATGTCGTTCGCGACGATCCGCACCTGCGCTTTGCGCAGCGGCTGACCCGTGTCGGCCGCCACGACGTGGCCGCGGATTGTCGCCGTTCCCGGCGGCGACGTGTCCTGCGGCTGATTCTGCGGCTGGAGGAGGACTCCCTGCGCGAGCAACAGCGTCGACACCACAATGGCGTGCAGCATGGCGTCTCCTCAGTACACCGGCGTTGGCGACACCGCGAGGTCGAGCGTCTTCTTCTCGCCGTCTGCCACCGAGAACTTCGTCGCGTGCTCGCGCGCGAGCGCCAGGAAGTCGGCGTCGGTCCACGCGCCGTTCTCGACGTCCGTCATCGCGACGGCGTAATAGTCGCCGGGGAGCAGCCGCGCGCGGAACGTGTCGTCCGGGCCGGGCCGAGTCGTCGACAGCCACCGCGTCTGCACGGTCCACCGCGTCGGATCCTGCGCGAAGACGATGACGACCGCGTCGCGTACGATCTTGCCTTCGGTGTCCGTGACGGTGCCGTTCACCTCGCTGACCCGATTCGTCATCTCGACGACGACGTTCTCGATCGTCGCATTAGCGCCGACGTCGATGCCGGAGTCGCCGACGTCGGTTCCCGCAAAGATCACGCGGCCGATCCGCCACGGTGGCGGACCGTTGTTGCCGGCGCCGCCGCCAACCGGCGCCGCGCGCAACTGCACGTGGTTCGCCGGCAGCGAGATCTCGAACGTCCCATCGTCTTTGATCTTCGCGGGGAAGCGCCCTTGCTGGCCGAGCGCCCATTCACGCACCGCGCCGAGATCGTACGCCGTGGGCTTCGGCGGATCGGATCCGTTCGCGCTCGGCGTGAAGACGATGCGGCCGCGGATCGTGGACGGCGGCGCGAGCTGGATCTGCAGGCCGGAGATGTCGCTGCCGGACACGGTCACGTCCGCGGTCGCCGATTCGGATCCGCCGGCCTTGGCGACGGTGATCGTGTAATCGCCAGGCGTCAGGCCGTTCACGGCGAACCGGCCCTCGCGCAGCGTGGACCCGACGAATCCGAAACCGCCCGTAGGCGTCTTCGATCCGATTCGGACCATCCCATTCAGCAGCCGTTGTCCGTCGAGGTCGATGACGATGCCGCTGACGGTGGCCGTCTGGATCGGCAGCAGCGTCAGGTTGATACCGGTGATCGTCTGCCCCGGCGCGATCGCCATGCGCTGCGCCTCGGCCTGATTGCCGGTGCCGGGGAAGAATGTCGGCGCGTAGCCGCTGTGGTCGGTGGTGTCGGTGTTGACCACGCTGAAGTTACGCAGCGTCGCCGACACGTAATACTGTCCCGGCGTCAAGCCGAAGATCCGGAACTCGCCGATGTCGTTCGTCGACCCGCCGCGTCCGCTGGGCATCAGGCGACGCGATCCCTGGACGTACTGATAGCGCATCGCCTGCACCAACACGCCCGTGACCGGGTCGCCGAACTCGTCGACGATCTTTCCGGTGATCGCGCCCGTTCGCTGCATGCGCAGGTCGACGTTCGCAAGCGTCTGACCGTCGGCGAGCGGGATGCGCTTGCCCGGACCTTCGGGCCGCGGCTCGCCCCACGACGTCCGCACGTAGTTCGCCTTCGCTGCGACGATCGTGTAGGTGCCGGCGGGCAGGTTGACGATTTCGTAGCGGCCGTCGACGTCGGTGAGGACTGCGCGGCCTTCGATGTCGGCGGGGGCGGGGCCGGCGCGGACTTCGACGCGCGGGAGCGGATGGCCGGCCGCGTCAGTAACCCGGCCGCGGATGCTCGCGCTGCCGACAGCAGCGGCCGACGTATCGCGCGCCGGCGGCTGCGCCCATCCGATTGACGAACACCCCAGGGCCACGAGACACAAGACCGCTCGCGCCATTCGCCCTCCGGTGAGTTAGACGCCGCTATTTTGGATCCAGCTTGCGCCCCGCATTCAACTGATCGAAGTTCATCAATGCGTTGAAGACCAGGAAGTAACTGCCTTCGGTTTCGCCGCGCCAGATGGGGTTGTTCGAGAAGAGGACGACGTGCCCTTTCTCGAGCGGCACGTCCACGACGGCCGCATGCTGCGCGATCTCGTTGCCGTTCTCCACGAGGCCCGACACGAGCAGGTCGCGCGTGTCCGCGTAGCGCAAGACGGTGCGCGGACGCATGGCGGGCGGGATGACGTTGATGCCGTTGCGGAGCTGCTCGATCGTCACCGGCGTCGCCTGCCACGGATCGACGCGCGGTTCCTGCGGCACGTCGATCGCGGCGCGTCCCTGCGGCATGTCGACATCGTCCTGCTGGCCGCGTCCGGTCGGACGGTTGCCGCCGTCGTCGGGACCGAGTCGTCGGCCGCCGCGCGCGCCGAAGATGTTCGACACGTTGAAGATGGGACCCTGGTCGCACCAGATCGCGAGGTTGTCGGTGTAGCCGTACGCGAGCGGGCTCGTCGCGTCGACCATCTTCGATCGCACGACGCTGCCGATGATGCGCATGCGCTGCCGCGACGCGACGGTCAGGCCGGGCGTGAGGCCGGTGGACGCCGCGAGCTCCGCCGTGTCCATGGCGGTGATCAGCAGTCCGCCGCGGCGCACGAACTGCTGCAGATGCTCGATGCCGCTCCAGCCGAGGCCCGGTCGCATGTCGTCGGTCTGATCTTCGGCGCCGAGGTTCGGCGTCTCCGCCGTTTTCTTCCATGGCAGCGGGTTGCCCCACATCGGCATGCCGCTGACGATCGCGTCGGTGCCGCGTCCGACGGGCGGGAAGATGATGACGTCGACGGTGGCGTTGAGATCCGCGTCCTTCGATACCTGCTGCGTGTTGATGTAGGTGAACGGCACCTTCGCATCGTCGAGCGCGTGGCGCCACCAGCCTTCGGTCTGCGTCGACAGCCAGGTGTGCAGGATGGCGACGCGCGGCGCGCGCAGCGGATGCGTTTTGACGGACGGCGCCGCGGCGACGGCGGTCACCTGCAGGCCGAGGTCGGCGGCGGCCTTCTGCATGTCGGCGGCGGCGACGTTTCTGATCACGAACGATCCGCGGTTGAACGTTCGGCCGCCGGCGTCGAACGGTTCTTCTGCCGCGTCGAACGACGCGTTCGCAAACGCGTAGCGCAGCGTCACGAGCGCCGGATCGGCGTTGTGGTTCACGAGGAAGATCGAACGGTCGGCCGACGCCTCGCGCTGCAGTCCGCCCTTGACGCGAACGTCAGCCGCTTTCGCCATCGGGGCGTCGAGGACCGCGACGTCGGTGATGCGGATCGCCTGCGTGTTGAACAGCTCGGGGAACGTCCAGCCCGTGTCGTCGTACGGTGTGCGCTGGGGATCGTTCGGGCTCCAGTACTGATAGTCGAGGAGCGCGTCCGCGATGCGGCTGTACGGCTGGTCCATGCGGATGATGTACGAGCCGGCCGGAAAGGTCTTCGTCGCCGGCGCCGGCGGCTTCGGCGTCTCCTGCGCGCTTGGCCCGCCCGCATGCTCCGCGGACGCGTCGCGCTGCGCGCTGGCCGTCGTCGCCGTGGGCGTGTCGGTGCGCGGGCGCGTGCGCTTGACCGGGAGCGTCACGGTGAACGGCGCCGTCGCGCGCGAGATCTCGATCCCCTGCCGCTGCAGCACGGTCAGCAGATCGGCCTGCAGCCCGGGATGCGGGTCGTCGGCGGGCAGCACGTACGCGGCGGGGCCTTCGGTGCGCGCTTTCAGGATCGAGCGCTTGCTCTTCGTGTAGAAGTTGCGGAGGAACAGCTGCTTGTTGGCGGCGAAGTAGTGCAGCGCCGTCAGCACGCCGGTCTCTTCGTAGTTGTTGTTGTTGCGCTGCGACCAGAGCGTCTTCGGCAGCGGCGGATTCTGCTTGTACCAGGTGCGCGCGTACTCGTCGGGCCGCAGCTCGCGCTCGACGGTGTCGGCGCCGGCGTTGCCGAACGTTTCGTAGAGGCGGCTGATGCCGTTGTGCAGCGCGGCGACAAACATCAGATAGCCGGGCGACCACGTATCGAAGTTGCCGTGCGTGAAGACGCCCGGCATGCCGAACTTCGTCATCTCCGACACGTTGTTCCAGCCGATCATCTCCCACTCGTCGGCGAGCATCGGATCGATCCAGGCGTTGTACGGTCCGTCGCCGACGGTGTTGTCGTAGAGATACGGCACCGACTCGTGCAGATCGTGGAGCACCTGCGGATGCCAGTGGTTGTTCACCTCGATCACGTGCTGCGTCAGCTTCAGCGTGGCGCCCATCGCGTCGCGGTTGTTGTCGTGCGCGACGTACTTGCCCCAGTAGACGAGCGGCTGCCAGTTCTCTCCCGGATGCGCGAGGTGCCACTTGTAGACGTCGACCATCTTGTCGCGCCCGTCCACCTCGATGACCGGCGTGATCATCGTGATCAGGTTATTGCGGATCGCCTTGATGTACTCGTGATCGTCGACGACGAGCCGGTAGGCGAGCTCCATCAGCGCAGTGGGCGCGCCGGTCTCGGGGGAGTGAATCGTGCCAGTCAGATAGTAGATGGGCGTCGACTGCTGCACGAGCGCTTCGGCCGTCTTGTCGTCCATGTCGATCGTGCGCGGGTCGCCGAGCTTCTCGAGCCGCTGACGGTTCTCCTCGAGCTTCGCCATGTTGGCATCGGAGGAGACGAGCACCGCGATCATCTCGCGTCCTTCTTCCGTCTTGCCGATCGACAGCACCTTCACCCGCTGCGGCGCCGCCTTCTCGAGCATGCGCATGTAGGCGTACACCTCTTCGGCGTACGGCAGCCGGCCCGGCGCGCCGGCGACGTCGCCGAGGACCGCCTTGGGCGTCGGCACCGTCTTCGACGCCGGCAGGTAGTCGACGAGCGGCGACGAGAAGTACGGGGCGGTCGTGTACTCCTTGATTTTTGCCGTATAGTCCTGGTCGATCGCGATCTTTGGATCGCGGACGAACGTCTGTTGCGCGGCGAGCGACGCCGATCCGAGCGCGAGCAGCGCGAGCGAAAGCCTGAATTTCATGATCTCCGGATCTTACACGACGAGACTCGCGACGCTGGCCGATGCGGCGGCGATCGCACGCATCTACAACCAGGGGATCGAGGATCGCATCGCGACGTTCGAGACCGAGCCGCGCACCGTCGATCAAATCGAACAGCAGTTGCGCGAGAAAGGGGACCGCTACCCGACCGTCGTCGTCGAGCAGGACGGTCGCGTCGTCGCGTGGGCGGGTGCGAGCAGCTATCGGGCGCGTGCGGCGTACGCCGGCATCGCCGATCACTCCGTCTACGTCGATCGCGCGTGCCGCGGCCGCGGCGCCGGCCGCGTCGCGCTGGAGGCGCTCGTTCCGGAGTACGAACGGCGCGGCTTCTGGAAGCTGTCGTCGCGGATCTTCTCGGACAACGCGGCGAGCATCGCGTTGCACGAGCGCTGCGGATTCCGGATTGTCGGGACCTATCGGCGTCACGGCAAGCTCGACGGGGTCTGGAAGGACTGCGTGATTGTCGAAAAGTTGCTCGGCGCGGCCGCGCTTGCATGAAAACTGCGCGAGAGCCGTTGACACGCACACGCGCGGTGAGCGAGAGTCTGCCACCCACCATGAGAGGTCCGCTCTCGAGGAGACATATGCGCAGACTGCTGGCCCACCGACGAACGCTCACGCTGACACTCGCCTTGTGCTCGATCTCCGCCGCCTCCTACGCCCAAAGCGCCGCGCTTGGACGCGGGATGAACGAACTCGTCGACCTGTATGAATTCGGCAGCCCGAAGCTCGCGACGGCGTTGAAGCAACACGTCACCGCCGGCACCGACGAAGTGCTCGTCGACATCCGCATCGCCCCCGATCGCGCCGTCGCGGACGTCCTGCGCGCGCTGCAGCTCGAAGGCTTCCGGCTGACGACCATCAGCCGCGTCGATCCGCGCGCGGTCGAAGGCTATCTGCCCTTGTGGGCCGCGCGGAACTCGCAGTGGGTCGACGGCGTGCGGAACATCCTCGCCGTCCAGCGGCCGTTCAAATTCGCCGGCCTCGTGCAGAGCCAGGCCGTGGCGTTCGAAAAGGCCGACCGCGCGCAGGCGCGCGGCGTGACCGGCAGCGGCATCACGCTCGGCGCGCTGTCGGACAGCTTCGACGAGTGCGCGAGTTGTCCGACACACGCGGCCCAGGACGAAGCGTCCGGCGATCTGCCGCCGACCGTCACCGTGCTGCAGGACGATCTCGACCCGGTGGACGATCAGCCGCTCGACGAAGGCCGCGCGATGCTGCAGCTTGTCCACGACATCGCGCCGGACGCGGCGCTCGACTTCGCGTCGGCGAACAACGGCGAGCTGTCGTTCGCCAACAACATCCTCGCACTGCGCGATGCCGGTTCGGACGTGGTGGTCGACGATGTCGTGTACTTCGACGAGCCGATGTACTCCGACGGCATCGTCGCGCAGGCCGTCGATCTGGTCGCACAGTCGGGCGGCGCGTATTTCTCGTCGGCGGGAAACAACGGACTCGAAGCGTACGAGTCGCAGTACCAGCCGATGTCGCCCGCGCAGGCGCAGGCCCGCGTCGCATCGGGACGCGAGAACGTGCGGCTCGACGAGGTCCCGCCGAATCTGCGGCCGAAGAGCTATCAGACGTTCGTGCACCGCGATGGGAGCACGAGCCTGACGTTGAAGTTTACGACGGCGGCGCCGAACATTCTCTCGTTCCAGTGGGACGAGCCGTTCTTCGTCGGCAAGGTGAAGACCGACTTCAACATTCTCGTGTTCGACGAGAACGGGCGTTACCTCGATCCGGCCGATCCCACGTTCCCCGGGTTCTACACGACCGACGACAACACGACGACCGACGAAGCGTTCGAGTTCGTCTACCTGCCGCCGTTCCCCGGCGAGGTGCATGGCGGCGCGAACGTCAGCACGTATCAGATCGTCATCGCGAACCAGAACGGCGGGCCGGCGCGCCACGTCAAGTACGTGAACGTCAACGGCCTCGGCGTCAGCGAGCTGCACGGCGCGCCGTCGATCTTCGGCCACGCCGCCGCCCGCGGCGCGCAGGCCGTCGCGGCGATGTACTACGCGATTCCGAAGTTTCCCGAGGACTTCAGCTCGCCCGGACCGGTGACGATCTACTTCGACACCGACGGCCGTCGCCTCCACGAGCCGGACGTGCGGCACGTGCCGCAGATCACGGGCGCCGACGGCGTCGACACGACGTTCTTCCCGCCGCCGCCGCTTGGCGGCGATCCCGATCTGACCGGCTTCCCGAATTTCTTCGGCACGAGCGCGGCGGCGCCCGACGTCGCGGCGGTCGCGACGCTCGTCCTCCAGCGCGCGGGCGGGCCGGGCAGCCTGACGCCGTCGACGGTCTACGACCGACTGCAGGACACCGCGACGCCGGTGCCGCTCGCGATCGATCGCACGATCGCGGGCACGATCGCCGGCACCGTCGTGGCCAGCGCCGAACAGGACTGGACGCGGTGGGCGCATTACTTCCACCTGAACGTGCTGCCGTTCACGTCGCAGAAGGTGCACTCGGTCACGTTCGACGTCTCGGGCTCCGGCCTGAACGTCTCGGCGAACCTGGCGCGCTTCAACATCGGCACCGCGAAGGGTCTCAGTCCGACCGACGTCGCCTACACGGCGACGCCGACGACGTTCACGTTGACGTTCCGCACCGGCGCGTTCGGCGCCGGCGATGCGCTCGAGTTCGGCACGAGCGTCTTCGCGCCGATCCAAGGGTCGACGCAGGAGGATCCGGATCGCTTCGAAGGGACCGTCGTCACCGTGACCTACGAGGACGGATCGCGGCGGAGCGCGCCGTGGGTGGTCGCGCCGAAGCTGCCGATCAACCGCTTCACGGGCGCCGGGCTCGTCAACGCCGACGCGGCGACCCGCCATAAGTAGTCGCGTCTCAACCAGCCGGCAGTCGAGGCCGCTCGACTGCCGGCTTCCCGCCCTCATCGCCGCGATCGATCCCCTCCTGCGGCCGCGCGTGCGTCGCTCTCTCAGGTGCGAGCCGGGGCGCGTTCGTTTATAGTCAGCCGCTATGCCGAAACCGCTGTCGGGACAGGTGGCGCTCGTCGCGGGTGCGACGCGAGGCGCCGGACGCGGCATCGCGCGCGCGCTCGGCGAAGCCGGCGCGTGTGTCTATTGCACCGGGCGCAGCGTGGCCGGCGCGCCGTCGGCGTACGGCCGCCGCGAGACGATCGACGAGACCGCCGATCTGATTCGCGCCGCCGGTGGCGACGCGATCGCCGTGCGCGTCGATCACGGCGTCGAGGCCGACGTGCGGGCGCTCGTCGAACGCATCGAGCGCGAGCGCGGGCGGATCGACGTGCTCGTCAACTCGATCGCCGGCGAGGATCCGCGCATGCATCAGTGGGGCGCGTTCTGGGAGGCGAACCTCGAGCACGCGGACGGCGTCCTGCGCAACGCGCTCGTGTCGCACATCATCACCGCCAAGTACGTCGCGCCGACGATGATCCGCGCGAAACGCGGCCTCATCGTCGAAGTGACGGAGAACGACATCCTGATGGCCGGCGGCAATCCGCTCGCGCAGACGGTGAAGCTCGCGGTGAAGGGGCTCGCGCTCAACATGGCGCCCGAGCTGTACCCGTACGGCGTCACGGCGATCGCGATCACGCCGGGATTCCTGCGATCCGAGTCGATGCTCGATCACCAGAAGGTCACCGAAGCGAACTGGCGCGACGCGGCGGCCGCGGACCCGAACTTCCTCGAATCCGAGACGCCGCTGTTCGTCGGACGCGGCGTCGCCGCGCTCGCGCAGGACCCGAACGTCCTCGCGAAGACGGGGCAGCTCCTTTCGTCGTGGGAGCTCGCGCGCGAGTACGGGTTCACGGATGCTGACGGCCGGCGCCCTGACTGGGGCGCGCTGCAGATCGACTGGTCGCCGCTGCCGCCGTCGCTCGTCGACATGTTCCGGAACGGCACGCGCGCGCAGATCGCCTGGCTCGAGACGCTCGCCCGCCGCACGCGCGCGTTCGCGGCCAAGCTGCCGCCGTCGACGCCGCCGTGGGCGGACTGACCAGGAACTCTGGTTCGCGCGCGGTCGTCCCAACAGGCATGCGCGTGCGCGCGATTCGAGCGCTCCTCGTCGCTGCCGCGGCTGTCGTGGTCCTCTTCGTCGCGGCCGGCGAACTGGTTGCGCCGCGCATCGCGGCCGGCGCGCTGCTGCATCCCGCGCGTCATCGCCTGCGGCGCGACCCGCCGGGGCGCTGCGCCGCCGAAACGTTCGCGGGCGCCGGCGTGCCGCTCGCCGGTTGGCGCTGTCAGGCGGTCGGGACGCCTCGCGCGACCGTCGTGTACCTGCACGGCGTCGCGGACAACCGCGGCAGCGCCGCCGGATGGATCGATCGGTTGACGCCGCGCGGCTTCGACGTCGTCGCGTACGATTCGCGTGCGCATGGCGATTCGGGCGGCGATGCGTGCACGTACGGTTACTACGAGAAACAGGACCTCGCGCGGCTGCTCGACACAGTGCGTGCCGCGCCGATTGTCCTCGTCGGCACGTCGCTCGGCGGCGCGGTCGCGCTGCAGGCCGCCGCGCTCGACCGGCGCGTCGCCGCCGTCGTCGCCGCGGAAACGTTTTCCGACCTTCGCACGGTGGCGACCGAACGCGCGCCGGCGTTCATGCCCACCGGCCTCGTGCGCCGCTCCTTCGTCGAAGCGGAGCGCGAAGCGCTGTTCGACGTGGACGCCGTCAGTCCGGTCGCCGCCGCGCGCCAGATCGCGATCCCGGTTCTGCTGCTGCACGGCGCCGGCGACGTGGACACGACGCCGGATCACTCGCGACGTGTGTTCGAGGCGCTGGCAGGCCCGAAGAAACTGATCCTGGTGCCGGGTGCCGGCCACAACCACGCGTTGTCGCCGGACACCTGGCCCGAAGTGGAGCGGTGGATCGAGCGCGGCGCGACGAGTTCCGCGACGCCGCGCTGACCGTTAGCGGATGCGCACGCGCGACTGCTCGCGCATGAACTGCTGGACGTAATACGGACCGCCGGTGCCGCGCCCCGTCGATCCGCTCGCCTTCCAGCCGCCGAACGAGTTGATCCCCGGCCATGCGCCGGTCGTTGCGCCGGCGCGGCGGTTCGCGTAGGTGACGCCGGCGTGGACGCGATCGAAGAACTGCTGAATGTCCTTGTCGTCCTCGCTGAAGATGCCCGCGGTGAGCCCGTACTCGGTCCCGTTCGCCAGATCGATCGCTTCGTCGAGCGTCATCACGTCGCCGACGACCGTGATGGGAACGAAGAGCTCTTCCGAGAAGAGCGGATGGCTCGTCGGCAGCCCGTCGATGATCGTCGGTTCGACGAAGTAGCCGTGCGCGAATTCGCCGTCGGTGAGCCGGCGGCCGCCCGTCAGGATCTTGCCGCCGTCCTTCTGCGCCTGCGCGACGGCGCGCTCGAACGTCTTCACCGCGTCCTCGTTGATCACCGGGCCGAGATAGACGTCCTTGTTCAGCGGGTTGCCGATCTTGATCTTCTTCGTCTTCTCGACGAGCAGGCGCACGAACTCGTCGCGCACCGGATTGGCGACGTACACGCGCGAGCAGGCGGAGCACTTCTGCCCCTGCGCGCCGAACGCGGATCGCATCACGCCGTCGCTCGCCTTGTCGAGATCCGCCGAGCGCATGATGAGCGCCGGGTTCTTGCCCCCCATCTCGATGATGAGCGGCCGCGGAATCGGGCGCGTCGCGTTGTCGCGAATGAGGTGCATCCCGACGTCCTTCGAGCCGGTGAAGACGATGCCGTCGATGTCCTTGTTGTCGATCAGTTCCTGTCCCGCGGTACTGCCGCCGCCGGTGACGAAGTTGAACACGCCCGCGGGAATGCCCGCCTCGTTCATCATCTCGAGCAGCTTGTAGCCGAGCATCGGCGTCACCGACGCCGGCTTGAAGACGACGGTGTTGCCCGCGACGAGCGCACCGCCCGAGGGACCGGCGGCGAGCGCGAGCGGGAAGTTGAACGGCGAGATCACCGCCCACACGCCGTACGGCCGCAGCACGCTGGAATTCTCCTCGCCGGGTCCGAGCGTGCCGAGTCTGGTTTCGAAGCCGTTGTGCGCCGCGACCTGATCGCAGTAGTACTCGATGAGGTCCGCCGATTCCTCCACGTCGCCGACGCATTCGAGGCGGTTCTTCCCGGCCTCGTATCCCATGAGCGCCGACAGCTCCCATCGGTGCTCGCGGATCTTGTTGGCGACGTTCTTCAGCATCGCGACGCGGTCCTGCCACCGGCGCGCGCTCCACGCGGGGAAGGCGGCCTTCGCGGCGGCGATCGCGTCGCGGACGTCCTGGCGTCCGCCGCTCTGGAACTTGCCGAGCAGGATGCGCGTGTCGATCGGGCTGCGGTCGTCGAACTCGCCCGCCGCCATCACCTCGCGCCCGTTGATGACCATCGGGTAGCTCTTGCCGAACGTCGCCTTGACGCGTTCGATGGCCTTGTCGAGCTCGCGATGGAGGTCCTCCATGCGATCGGCCGTCATCGTCGCATACGTGATCTTCTGCTGGGTGCGCTTGACGTCAGTCTCCATAGCCCTTCAGATTACTCCATATGCGCATCGCACTGATTCAGCAACACGCCTCGCAGGACAAACCCGACAACGTCGCGCGCGGGTTGCGCGCGCTCGAAGCGGCCGCGCGCGCCGGCGCGCAGCTCGTCGCCTTCGCTGAGCTGGCGTTCGAGCCGTTCTATCCGCAGCATCCGGCCGGACCCGGGTCGCTTGCGCACGCCGAGCCGGTGCCCGGGCCGACGACCGACGCGTTCGCCGCGAAGGCGCGCGCGCTCGGGATCGTCTGCGTCCTCAATCTGTTCGAGCGTGACGGCGACCGCACGTTCGACTGCTCGCCCGTCATCGACGCCGACGGCGCGCTCCTCGGCCGCACGCGGATGATTCACATCACCGAGTACGCGTGCTTCCACGAACAGGGCTACTACACGCCGGGCGACACGGGCGCGCCGGTCTATCGCACGAAGGCCGGCGCGATCGGCGTGGCGATCTGCTACGACCGCCATTATCCGGAATACATGCGCGCGCTCGCGCTCGGCGGCGCCGACCTCGTGGTCATCCCGCAGGCGGGATCGGTCGGCGAGTGGCCCGACGGGCTGTACGAAGCGGAAGTGCGCGTCGCCGCCTTTCACAACGGGTATTACGCCGCGTTGTGCAACCGCGTCGGGGCAGAAGCGCGCCTGACGTTTGCCGGCGAATCGTTCGTCTGCGCACCCGACGGCACCGTCGTCGCGCGCGCGGGCCAGGGCACCGACGAGATCCTTTACGCCGACGTCGATTTCGCGCGCAACGCGGAGTCGCACGCGCGCCAGTTGTTCCTGCGCGATCGGCGGCCGGAGCTGTACGGCGCGTGGCTGGGCCCCGATCGCGGACTCATGCCGTGAGCAGGCGTTCCAACTCGTCGGGATGCACGGCGCGTGCGAGCGCATCCTTCCGCTCGACGATCCCCTGCCGCACGAGCGTCGCGAGCGATTCCTCGAGCGTGAACGATCCCTGCTTGCGCGTGATCGTGATCTCCTGATGCAGGTGCTGCACGGCGTTCTTGCGCACGTGCTGCCGCGCGCCGTAGCTGACCATCAGCATCTCCGCCGCCGGCACGAGACCGCCGCCGACCTTCGGCATCAGCGTCTGCGTCATCACCGCGGCGAGCGCCATCGACAGCTCCTGCCGGATCGTGTTCTGCCGCTCGAGCGGAAACGAATCGGCGATGCGGCCGACCGTCGTCGCGACATCCGTCGTGTGCAGGCTCGAGAAGACGAGGTGCCCCGTCTCGCCCGCCGCCACCGCGATCTGCATCGTCTCCGGATCGCGCATCTCGCCGACGACGATGACGTCGGGCGCCTGGCGAAGGGCGGAACGGAGCGCGGTGGGGAAGTCGGGTGCGTCGACGCCGATCTCCACCTGCTCGACGAGCGATCGGTGATGCTGATGCTCGTACTCGATCGGATCCTCGATCGTGATGATGTGCTTCGCGTCGCGCCGGTTGATCTCGCCGACGAGCGCCGCCAGCGTCGTCGTCTTGCCCGATCCGGTCGGGCCGCCGACGAGCACGAGGCCGCGCGTCAACTGGGAGAGCAGCGCGACCGAGTCGGGCAGCGCGAGCGTGTCCAGCCGCGGGACGACCGCGGGCAGACGGCGGATCGTCGCCGCGGCGCGGCCGCGCTCGTGATGCAGGTTGATGCGGAAGCGTCCGAGCGTCGTCTCGCGGAACGACGCGTCGGCGACGCCGACGGCGCGAAACGCGCGGCGCGCGTGCGGCGGCAGCGCCGGCAGCACCGCGTCGGCGATCTCCTCGCTGTCGAGCGGCGCTTCGTCGAGTGCGGCGATCGCCGTGTTGACGCGGATCGACGGCGGCGCGCCTGCGACGAGCAGGAGATCGCTGGCGTCGCGCTCGGCGGCGTGCAGCAGCCACGCGCGGAGCCGCGCGGTGTGCGCGTCCTCGTCGGGCGCGCGGCGCGCGCCGGCGTTCAATTCGGTGACGAGCGCGTCGAGGTCGTCCTCGTCGGGCGTCATGTCAGTCAGACGCGGCGCCGGAGAGCCTGGCCTGCGCGTCGCGCAGCACGGCGACGACCTCGGCTGCGTTGTGGAGATCGGCGAGGTCGATCCGTCCGGTGTCGCCGCCGCGCGTGCGGATCGCCGCGTCGCGATCGTCGATCTCGATCCCGGTGATGTCGGTCCACGGCGCCGAAAAATTCCTCCGGAAGCGGCCGCGCGTCAGCGTGACCGCGTCCGGTGCGATGGTGAGCATGCGCCGGCGCGCGCGCCGGCGACTGAGACGCGCGCTGAGGAACGCGGTGACGAGCGTCGCGACGGCCGTCAGCGTCTGCGGCGTCCAGATCCGGCCGCTGCGCTGCCACTTCTCGGCCGCTTCGGTGAAGAGCATCGCGGCCGCGAACAGCGTGACCCAGTCGACGCCCCCGTCGTGATGCTCGGCATGCATCGGATGCCGCAGATGACGCGCGACCGCGATCACGAGGATCGTGCTGGTGACGACTTCGGCGATCGCCAGCCCGAGCTCGAAACCGTGGGCGCCGCTTCGCAGCGCCTCGCCGCCGGTGAGCGCGAGGCCGACCGCCGGGATCGCGTGCTGCAGATGCTGCATCAGTTGCGCGCGCGTGCGCCGCTTCGACCGCAGCGGAACCGAGGTCGTGTCGTTCATCGCCCGAGCAGCGGTTCGTTCAGAAAACGGGAGAGCGGCGCGACCTCCTTGAAGACGCGCAGCAGCGTGCGATAGAACGCGGGACTCGCCGCGAAGTCCGGCGGAAATTCGCGTCCGGCGATGAACTGGCGGAACTTCAGGTACTCGCCGGCGTCGTGGTCCTTCGGGTAGCCGCGAGGGACGCGCTGGAGCCGCTCGCCTTCGAGGCGTCCGACGTGCCGTTTGAACGCCGGCGACTCGACGATCGATCGCAGGCGGCGCACGTTGCCGGCGATGTGCTCGCGGACGGCGACGAGCTGCGGCGTCTGCGGCGCGTACATCCCGCCGCCGATCCACACCTCGTCGCAGCCGACGTGAAAATAGAGTCCGGCGCCTTCGTGTTTCGGCAGGCCGCGCGGCGGGAACACCGCCGCGGCGTGCGTCTTGTACGGCTGCTTGTTCGGCGAGAACCGCGTGTCGCGATAAATGCGATACAACGACGCCTTCGGGCTGACGACGAGCTCGGGCGCGAATTCGAGGAAATCGCACGCGAGCCGCTCGATCGTCGCGATCATCGGCTGACGCACGTGCGTGTCGTAGTCGTCCTTGTGCGCGGTGAACCACTCGCGCCGGTTGTTGCGCTTCAGCGCGCGCAGAAAGCGCACGGTCTGCGGCGTGAAGCTCGCGGCGCTCACCGGGCGAGGAACTCCCGAATCAGCCGGTTGACCTCGGGCGACTTCTCGCGCACGACCCAGTGCGTCGCGTCGGGGATGCGCTTCACCGTCAGCTCCGGCACGAACGCGTCGAGACCGTTCAGGTTGCCGGTGAGCAGCGCGGTGTCGTGCTCGCCCCAGATGACGAGCGTCGGCACGCGGACGATCACCGGCGGCGCGGCGGGGGCCGGCGGCGCTGCGTCTGCGGTGGGCGGTCCGATCTGCGCCGCGCGATAGTAGTTCAGCCCGCCGGTCAGCGCGCCCGGCTGCGACCACGCGGCGATGTACGTGTCCTTGTCCTCGCCGCTGACGCCGACGGCGGTCACGAGCGCCGCGTAATCGTTCGCCGACAGCGTCGCTTCCGCCGCGGGCGACCGGAACAGCAGCATGTACTGGCTCGCCTGCTGCTGCGCCGGATTGTCGCGCAGCTCGCGGGCGAAGACCGTCGGGTGCGGCGCGTTGATGATCACGAGCCGATCGAGCATCTCGGGATGCATCGCCGCGAAGACCCAGGCGACGACGCCGCCCCAATCGTGCGCGACGAGCGTGAACCTCGCGCCGCCGCGCAGCCGATCGGCGAGCGCGCGCACGTCCTCGACGAGCGCCGGCATCGCGTACGCGGAAAGCTCGGACGGCTTCGCCGACAAGTTGTAGCCGCGCATGTCGGGCGCGACCGCGGTGTGATCGCGGCCGAATTCCGCGAGCTGGTTCTTCCACTCGTACCAGAATTCGGGGAAGCCGTGCAGGAACAGGATCAGCGGCCCGCGTCCGGCGGTCGCGTAATGCAGACGCACGCCGTTGATCTCGGCGTACTCGTGCGAGATGGCGGGCACCGGTTGCATGCCCGCCATCATAGCCGCTGCGACGAGCGCCGCCGCGGCCGCGCGGATCACCGGCGGCCCGCTCCGGCCTGCGCCTGCGCCATCCGCTCCTGCATCTGCCGCGTCAGGTGCGGCACCAGGCCGATCATGCGCTCGAGCGTCATGAGCTGGCCGCGGTGATGCATCTCGTGCTCCTTCGGCGACAGCAGCATCTCGAATCGCGACTTCGTCGCCGGATCGGCGCCGGGCGGCATCGCCACGCGCTCCTCGAGGAACGACTCGGACAGTCCGTCGAGGAACGACGCGAACGTGTCGCCTTCCTTCTTCAGCAGTGCGACGATCTCGGCCTTCGTCCGCGGCTTCGCCTCTTCGCTCATCACCTTCTGGAACAGCTCGGGGAAGTTCACCGTTTTCAGGTCGGTGATCTTGTTGCTGTGCACGTAGTACTGGAACCCGCTGCCCAGCGCGATGTGCGTCAGCGTTTGACCGATCGATCGCGTGTCGGGCGCGGCGCGGAACTCGTACTTGTTCTCTGGGATCTCCTCCGCGATCTTGATCGTGTTGTTCCGCACCGTGCGAAACGCCGCGGCGAGCTCCCTGGCTCCGTAATACGTCATGCTGTGCCTCCTCTGACTAATACCAGCCGATCGGTTGTTCGGACAGATTGATGTACACCTGCTTCACGTTCAGGTATTCCTCGACGCCCCACTTCCCGAGCTCGCGGCCGATGCCGCTCTGCTTGTAGCCGCCCCACGGCGCCTCCACGTAGGTCGGCTGCATGTGGTTCACCCAGACGATGCCGGCGCGCAGATTCTTGACGGCGCGCATGGCGCGAAAGATGTCGCGCGTCCACACCGCCGCCGCGAGGCCGAAATACGTGTCGTTCGCGATCCGCAGCGCGTCCGCTTCGTCGTCGAACGGAATCACGCACGCGACCGGCCCGAAGATCTCCTCGCGCGCGATCCGCGCGGCGTTGTCGACGTCGTAGAAGATCGTCGGCTCGAGGAAGAACCCGCGCTCGAGCCCCTTGCCCTTCGCGACGCCGCCGCCGATCGCCAGCTTCGCCTCGCGCTTGCCGATCTCCTGGTACTGCCGCACGCGATCGAACTGTTCGCGGCTGACGATCGCGCCCATCTTCGTGTCGCGGTCCATCGGCGCGCCGACGGTGATCGCCTTCGCCTTCTCGACGATCGCCTCGACGAACCGCATGTAGATCGGCCGCTCGACCAGGATCCGGCTGCCGGCGGAGCACACCTCGCCCTGATTGAAGAAGACGCCGAACAGCGCGCCCTCGACCGCGACCTCGAAATCGGCGTCTGCGAAGAAGATGTTCGGCGACTTGCCGCCGAGCTCGAGCGAGATTTTCTTCAGCGTATCGGCGGCGCCGCGCATGATCGTCTTGCCGACCTCGACGCTGCCGGTGAACGCGATCTTGTCGACGCCCGGATGCGCCACGATCGCCGCGCCCGTCGGCCCTGCGCCCGAGACGATGTTCACGACGCCGGGCGGCAGATCGGCGTCGGCGAAACTCGACGCGAGCGACAGCACGCTGAGCGGCGTCTGCTCGGCCGGTTTCAAGACCGCCGTGCAGCCGGCGCAGATGGCCGGCGCCAGTTTCCACGCCGCCATCAACAGCGGGTAGTTCCACGGGACGATCTGGCCCGCGACGCCCACCGGCTCGCGCAGCGCGAGGCTCATCGCATTGTCGGGCACCGGGATGACGTCGCCGTGAATTTTCGTGGCGAGGCCGCCGTAGTACTCGAAGCAGGTCGCGACGTCGCCGACGTCGAACTCGGCTTCGACGATCGGCTTGCCCGTGTTGCGCGTTTCGATCTCGGCGAGCTCCGCGGCGCGGTCGCGCACGATCTGCGCGAGCTTGAAGAGGATGCGTCCGCGGTCCTGCGCCGTCGCCTCGCGCCACGGCCCTTCGTCGAACGCCGCCCGTGCGGCGCGCACGGCGCGGTCCACGTCGGCGGCCGTGCCCTCCGCCGCGCGCGCGATGACCGTGTCGGTGGACGGATCGATGACGTCGATGGCCGCGCCGCCGTCGGTCGCCACGAACTCGCCGTTGATGTAGTGCGTGTAGGTCGTCAAAACGTCCAACTATATTAGAGTTTGCGCATGAAGATCATGTGCTGGATGGCTGCGGCGCTGCTCGTCGGTCCGGCCGCCCCCGGACACGCCGTGCAACGGGACGACACCTTCACCGTCGGCACCGCGACCGCGGCCCGCGGGCAGAAGGTCTACGGCGTCATTCCCGTGCCGGCTGGTTCAGACGCCGGCTACGACATTCCGGTTGCGCTCGTCCATGGCGCCAAACCCGGGCCGGTGCTCGCCGTCGTCGCCGGCGCGCATGGCACCGAGTACGCGTCGATTCTCGCCGTCGAGCAGCTCATCGATTTCCGCGGCGTCGATCCGAGCACGATGGCCGGCACGCTGATTCTCGTGCCGATCGTCAACGTCAATTCCTTCGATCGCATGACGCCGCACGTGAACCCGACCGACGGCAAGAGCATGAACCGCTTCTATCCCGGCACCCTCGCCGGCACGCAGACCGATCGCGCGGCGTACGCGATCACGAAGGAAGTGATCGACAAGTGCGATCACCTGATCGATCTGCACGGCGGCGATCTCGACGAGAACCTGCGGCCCTACAGCTACTGGACGGTGACGGGCAACCGCGCGCAGGACGAGTTCTCGAAGCAGATGGTGCTGGCGTTCGGTCTCGATCACATCATCATCGCGGCGGATCGGCCGAAGGACCCGGCCGCGTCGCGCTATCTCGAGAACACCGCGTCGGTGCGCGGAAAGGCGTCGTTCGCCGCCGAAGCGGGACGGTCGGGGCCGCCGAGCGCCGCGGATGTCACGATGCTCGTGCGCGGCGTGATGGGTGTCATGACGTTTCTGAAGATGACCGCGTCGGGCATGCCCGCTCCGCCGGTCGAGCATCCGGTCTGGGTCGAAACCGTCACGGTCGCCGCCGAGCGCGACGGCGTATTCTGGCCGGCGGTCGATCGCGACGCGCACGTCTCGAAGGGCGCGCGGCTCGGCTCGGTGACCGACGTTCTCCACCGCCCGCTGCAAGACATCGTCGCGCCCGAGGACGGCATCGTCATGTTCGTGCGCGCGTTGCCGACGTTACACAAAGGCGACACGATCGCGAGCATCGGGGTGATCAAAGACGCCAGGTGAGGCGGGCGGGGGCCGAGTCAGTTATGATCGCGGTTTCGGAGAGGGACACATGCCTGCAACCATGCCCAACGTGCTCGTGACCACCGACTGGGTCGCCCAGCATGCGACCGACGCCGGCGTCCGCGTCGTCGAAGTGGACGTCGACACCACCGCCTACGATCAGGGCCACGTGCCCGGCGCGGCCGGCTGGAACTGGACGACCGAACTGTGCGACACCGTCGTCCGCGACATCGTCCCAGCCAACGCGCTCGAAGCGCTGCTCGGGAAAACCGGAATCGACAACAAGACGACGATCGTGCTCTACGGCGACAACAACAACTGGTTCGCCGCGTGGGCCTTCTGGCAGTTGAAGATCTACGGCCACGACGACGTGCGGATCATGGACGGCGGGCGCAAGAAATGGCTCGGAGAAGGACGCGATCTCGCGACCGACACGCCGTCGTTTCCGGCGAAGACGTACAAGGCGAAATCGCCGGACCTCTCGCTGCGCGCGTTCCTGCCGGACGTGCAGCAGGCGATGAAATCGCACGCCGCGGCGCTCGTCGACGTGCGCAGCCCGCAAGAGTACACGGGCGAGATCCTCGCGCCGCCCGGACTCCCCGAAACGTGCCAGCGCGGCGGCCACATCCCGCACGCGAAGAACATCCCGTGGGGCAAGAACTGCAACGACGATGGGACGTTCAAGAGCTACGAGGAATTGAAGAAGCTGTACGAGACGCAGGGGATCACGGGCGACAAGCCGGTGATCGCGTACTGCCGCATCGGCGAGCGATCGAGCCTCACCTGGTTCGCGCTGAAGTACTTGCTCGGCTTCGACAACGTGCGCAACTACGACGGATCGTGGACCGAGTGGGGCAACCTGGTCGGCGCGCCGGTCGAGAAGTAGCGCCATGAAGCCCGAACACTATTCGCGGCGCCAGATGGACATCGGCGGCTGGCCGGTGACGGTCGAAACCTACAAGCTCGGCGACGTGTTCCATTGCACGATCGCCAACGTCGATCCCGGCGCGCGCTTTGCGCGCGCCGACGGTCCAACCCAGGAGGCCGCCGAATCGACGGCGATCGAGAAAGCGACCCGTTACCTCGCGCAGACGCGCAAGTTCCCGGTTTGAGCGTCACCCCGGCGCTCGCTGCGATCATTTTCGTCGCGGGCGCCGCCGCCGGCGCGCTCGGGGCGCTGCTCGGTCTCGGCGGCGGCATCTTTCTCGTCCCGCTGCTCAATCTCGCCCTCGGCTTTCCGATCAGCGTCGCGGCGGCGATCAGCCTCGCCACGGTCATCGCGACGTCGAGCACCGTCACCGCCGGCAAGGCGGGGCAGCACCTGATGAACTTTCGTTTCGGGATGGTGCTCGAGGTCGCGACGGCGGCCGGGAGCGTCCTCGGCGGGATCACGGCGCAGTTCGTCAGCCAGGCGGTGCTGCAGCGGCTGTTCGCGCTGGTGACCGCCGCGGTGGCGGTCGTGACGATCGTCCGGTCGAACCGCCGGAACGTGATCGCCGATCCGAACAGCGATCCCGGTCTGCTTGGCGGGCGATTCTACGATCACGAGAGCGGCCGCGACGTCGTGTACCGGATTCGCAACCTGCCGCTCGCGCTGGGCGCGTCGTTCATCGCGGGCAACGTCTCGTCGCTGCTCGGCATCGGCGGCGGCGTGATCAAAGTGCCGGTGCTGAACGCGTGGTGCGGCATGCCGCTGCGCGCCGCGGCGGCGACGAGCGCGTTCATGATCGGCGTCACGGCGACGGGCGGCGCGATCATCTACTACGGATCGGGTCAGTTGCCGCCGGTCGCGGCGGCGGCGGCGATTCTCGGCGTGCAGCTCGGATCGTACGGCGGGCTGCGCCTGTCGCCGGCGGTCCGCGTGCGGCACCTGAAGCTCCTGCTCGCGGCCATTCTCGCCGTCGTGTCGACGCTGATGCTGATGAAGGGGATGCGATGAAGCCAGGCGACTCGCAGCTCGAACTCCTGATCGGACGTGTGCTGCGGATCGGCGTGCTCGTCAGCACGGTGTGTCTGGCGGCCGGTCTCGCTCTCGCGCTCGCGCAGCCGAACTCGTCGCCGATGCTGCTGAACGCCGGGATCCTGCTGCTCATCGCGACGCCTGCGGCGCGCGTCGTGCTGTCGATCGTCGAATACGCCATCGCACGCGACCGGCTGTTCCTCGTGCTGACGTCGGTCGTGCTCGCCGAACTCATCACCGGCGCGGTCGCGGCGCTGGTCTTTCACAAGCGCATCTAGGTCGCCTCAGCGCCGCTTCGTCACGAACGCGTCGAACGCGCGATCGCGTTCCGCGCGGTCGATCAGCGGAAAGCTGTCGAGCACCCGCTGGAATTCTGATTCGGTCAGCTGATACACGCTCGCGACGAGCGCATTCAGGCGCGCGAACGCGTCCGCCCGATCGCCGTGCGCGAGCACCCGCGCCAACGCGGCGATCTCGGCGGCGGCGCGCGGCGCCCGGTTCCACGGCGGCACCGGCAGCTGTTCGACGATCGCAGTGGTGACGTGCGTGGTCACGCGCAGCCGCACGAGAAAGTTCAGGACGAGGCTGTTGAACAGACCGCACAGGAACTGTTGATCGCGCGCGGCCAGCGACGACCGCAGACAAAACAGCGTGTGCGTCGACACGCACCGCGGCGGCAGCATCGCCGCGATGAGCGTCGTGCGGTTCGTGGCGCTCGCGACGTCGCGATACGCCAGCCGCGGACGTTCGCACCGGCCGTCGGGAAAGGCGCGGCGGACGTCGGATGGCCAGACCGCGCGCTCCGCCTCGTCGACCGCGGTGCGGAACGGCGACACGTGTCTGCCGTCGACGAGCGGCCACCCATGCCCGCGCGGCCGGAAGAGCGCGCGATCGTCGGTCGCATTGAGCTCGCGGCCGAACGTCGCGCCCCAGCCGCGCGCATCGCCAAGCGCGGGGAAGAGCGTCGCCGCGCGCTCGACGATCGCCAAATCCGTCGGCGTCCGCACGTACGGCACGGCGAGCGTGCGGCCGGACAACCGTTCGAGCGCCGCGATCGACAGCCGCACCGCTCCCGGCGGCGCCGCTTCGTCATCGACGCTGTCGAGCGTCGCCGGATCGTCGACGCCGAGCGTGCAGGCGATCTCGCGCGTCGGCGTGCCGGTCGTGGCGCTGACGAGCACGAACCGGACGCTACGGTGAATCGGGAAGATGCCGCGCGTGTTGTCGATCGCGACGATCGCGTCGATGTCGGCGCGGCTCGTCACGAAGCGCCGCAGCGCTGCGCTGCCGTGATCGGCGGCGAAGCCCCACGGCAGCACCAGCCCGACGCGCCCCCCGCCGCGCGTCAGCGCGATCGCGCGCTCGACGAACAACTGATACCGGTTCGCATGTCCCTGGCCGTTCGCGACGTACGCGCCGGACTCGCGCGCGAAGCGCAGCAGCGGCGCCGCGTCGGCATGGACGATGTTCCACGGCGGATTGCCGAGGACGGCATCGAATCCCGGGTTGGCGAGACGCGCGCCGTTCGCATCGAAGAACGCTTCCGGACACTCGAGCTCCCAGTGGAAGAACTGGTGCGTCGCGGCGCTCGCGGCGGCGGCGGCAAGGTACGCGTCGGCCGTCTTCGGCGGCAGCGAGCCCGATCCGTGGAGGATCGCATCGGCCACCGCCGTGAACGCCGGCGGCGGCACGGCGCGCGAAAACCACGTCGCGCACCACGCGTCGGCCACGCGCTTCCACCGGCCGAGCGCCGCGTCGCGGCCGACCGCCGCCGCGTGCGCGTGCTCCTTCGCTTTCACCTGCGCCAACGTGTCGTTCGGCATCGACTCGAGCGAGAAGCGCCGCGGCACCCCTTCGCACAACGCGTCGACGACGGCGTCGGCATCGAACAGCGTCGGTCCGCGCGACGCCGGCGACCGGCGCGCGCGCGGCGGGCGGCGAAGTTGCGCGAGCCACGCGCCGGCGAGGCTGTCGCCGGTCATCAGTCGATGATCGAGAAAGCTGAGCGGCCGGTCGGCGGCGAGCGTCGCGAGCCACAGCGACAAGCGCGCGAGCTGCACGGCCATCGGATTCACGTCCACGCCGTAGAGACATCGCTCCGCAACCCGGCGGCGGATCAGCGCGCGCTCGGCGTCGCCGACGTCGCCCGGCACGAGGTCGCCGGCCGACACGGCCGCCGCCTCCCACGCGTCGGCCAGATAGCGGCACGCCGCGACGAGAAACGCACCGCTCCCCATCGACGGATCGACGATGCGGAGCTGCAGGATCTCGTCGGGCGTGCGGCCGCGGACGAGCGGCGCGAGCGTGCGGCGCACCAGAGACTCGGCGATCGGCTGTGGCGTGTAGAACGTGCCGGTCGCATGCCGGACGCCGGACTCGGGGCGCAGCGTCACGTGCCCGTCCGCGACATGCGGCTCGTAGTCGAGCAGCGTCTCGTAGACCGCGCCGAGCTGCTCGACGCCGAGGTCGCGATAGGTGATCCGCTCGCGCGATCCGTTCGCGCGGATCGCGCGCGTCGACAGCGCCAGCACCGCCCGCTTCGCCTGCTCGTCGTCCAGATCGCGGCGCTCGGCGAGCGGCGTGCGCGACGGTGCGAACAGGCGTCCGTTGAACGGCGTGACCCGCAGGTCGCCGGCGTCGCATCCGGCGTGCGCGAGGCGCGTCATCGCGCGCAGCGCGTCCCACAGTCCGGGCGCGCCGGCCGGCTGCTCGGCGGCCGCGCGAAGCGCCTCGACGCTGTAGCTGTCGCGATACACGGGATGCCACAGCGGCACGAGCGCGCGCGCCTCCGCGAACAACAAGAACAGCAGCCGATAGACGATCGTCAGCGCCTGTTCGAAGCTGTCGCGCATCGCCGGCGGACGCCGCCGCCGCGCGGCGACGAGCGCTTCGAGGACGCCGGCCGACGCGTCGAGCACCCCGTTGCGCAGCGATCGGCACACCGCCGATCCGTGCGCATCCGAGGCGGCGACGAGCGCGCGCGTCGATCCCGCGCCGCCGTGACCGAGCGCGGACGCCGCGATCGTCAGCGCGAGCGCCGCGATCCCTCCGGACGCCGACGCGAGATCGAGATCGAAGTCGAGATGACGCCGCGCGTGCAGGCGCGTCGCGTCGACGAGCCGCAGGGCGATGCCGTTGTAGAGCAGCGCCCACTCGGCGCGCCGCCGCCGCGCCTCGACCACGGCGACAGGCCACAGCGGATCGAGCCGCACGCCGAACGGTGCGACGAGCAGCGCCACGGCGGCGCGATCGCCGGCGAGCGTGGCGGCGATGCAGGGCGCCCGCTCGCCGACGTCCGCGGATCGTTCGAAGCCGAGCGATCGCACGATCGGTTCGGCGCCGCTCTGCAGCAGCGCACGCGTCGGCGACGCGGCGCCGCACGATGCGCGCCCGCGCCGCAGCGCTGCCGCGATCTGCGCGGCGAGCGACGGCGGCACGTGCGTCCGTGCCGTCAGCGATTCGAGAAACGAGCCCGAGATCAACGATCCGCTGACGCCGGGCACCATCGCTACGGCACCACCACCAGCAGGAGCTCGGGCGGGCGGAACGCGAGCGTCGCCGCGGCTCGCGAGTCGGCGGCGCGTCGATCGAACTCGGCACGGCGCGCCGTGCGTTCCGCGGCCGCGATCATCTGCTCGCGCAGCCGTCGCCGATCGGAGAAGAGCGGCAGTTGATCGATCGCCGCGGCGACGCGATCGTCGTCTGAACAGATCGCGTCGTTGCGCCGCCGCCGCGCCTCGGCGAGCGCGGCGCTGTAGTGCGCCGCGGCCGCACGCCACTCGCGACAGACACGGTCGATCGCGACCTCGGTCGCGTCGCCGCCGCGATCGACGACGAGCGCCACCAGTCGCGATTCGACTCGTCGTCCATTTCCATCGTCTGCGCGCGCGCGCCAAAGCTCGAGCCGACGTCCCTGCAGGTGGCGGCGCAGTGCCGGTCTCGCGTGGATCAACCAGGGACGCGCCGGCTCGCTGCCCACGTCGACGGGCAGCAGCCGTCGCAGCTCGGCGACGCGCGCGGCCTCCTCGCGTCCGGCGTCCACGAGTTCGCCCCATGACGTCACGCGCAAGGGAGGCGGCGGCTCGATCGTCGATCGGGCCGGCGTCCGGCGAAGGACGATGATCTCGGCGGCGGCGCGCTCGTCGTTCGCGCCGAAGGGATCGGGCGCGCCAATGGCGGACCGCGCTTCGGCGAGACGCGCGTGCAGCCGCGTCAGCAGCGCCGTCTCGCCCGTGCCGCGCGCGACGAGGTGAATGGCGTGCACGGTGCGGCGCTGACCGATGCGGTCGACGCGGCCAATGCGCTGTTCGAGGCGCATCGGATTCCACGGCAGCTCGAGATTGACCACGAGGCGGCACGCCGCGTGGAGATTCAACCCTTCGCCGGCTGCATCGGTGGCGAGCAGCACCGCGCCGGGCGAACGAGTGAACGTGTCGACGGCGGCGGCGCGCTCGTCGCGCGTCAGACCGCCGTGCAGCACGATCGCCGGCCGGTCGAGCGCGCGGAGCAGATGCGCCAGCGTGTCGCGATATTCGGTAAAGACGAGCACCGAGTCGCGGACGCGCGTCAGCAGCCGTGCGAGCGCGGCGATCTTCGATTCGCGACGCGCGGCGACGCGAGCGGTGTGCACGAGCGCCGCCAGCAGCCGCCGCTCGCGGTCCGCGTTCGACAACGCCAGCTCCGCCGCCCACCGCGGCGCCTCGTCGTCGGTCGTCGTCTCGCCGGCGGCATCGAGCGGCAGGTCGAGCTGCAAGGCGTCGCTCGTGGGTTCGATAGCGTCGAGCTGCCGCAAGCGATGCTCGATCGATTCCGCGAGCGCGGCCGCGCTCGACAGCGCGCGCTTGTGCAGCACCGACAACGCGAGCCACGCATGCGGCCGTTCCGCGATCACCGCGTCGCCATACCGTCGTAGCGCCGCGTGCAGGCGCCGCTCGTGCGCGGTCGGCCGCACGTGCAGCGTCCGCACGCGCCGGCGAAGCGCGACACCCGCGTCGTGGCGCGTCCGGCGGAAGACGATCAGCGGATCGTCCGCCACGCACCCAAGGCCGCACAGCGACGCGAACGCGTCGCGATTCCCGTTGTGCGGCGTCGCGGTCAGCAGCAGGACGAACGTCGCCGACGCAGCCAGCGCTTCGACGGCCGCTCGGCGATCCGAATCGGACGCCGCGGCATGCGCTTCGTCGACGACGACGATGTCCCACGGACGCCGCGCGGCGGCGGCCATCACGTCCGCACGCTTGACGTAGTCGATCGACGTGACGGCGACCTCGAACGTCGTCCACGGATCGACGTCCGGCGGCAGTGTCACGGCCGCCTCGCGCACGCTCCGCGCGTCCGCAAGCTGACACGTGATCGCGAAACGGTCGCGCAGCTCGCCTCTCCACTGATCGCGCAGCCCCGCGGGCGTGACGACGAGGACGCGGTCCGCGATGCCGCGCGCGCGCAGCTCGCTGACGATCAGGCCGGCTTGAATCGTCTTGCCGAGCCCGACCTCGTCGGCGAGGAGCACACGGCACCCGCAGCCGCGCACGATCGCCAGCGCGGGCTCGAGCTGATACGGCATCAGGTCGATTCGCGCGTGCAGCGCGCTCCGCAGGCCGCCGGGCGGCGCGTCCGCTGCAATGGCCGCGCGGCACGCGCGTCGCCATCGGCGGACGCCGACCGTCTTCGGCCGCGCGTGTCGCTCGATGGGTTCCAGGCGATCGAACGGCGTCAACACGCGCCGGATGACGCCGGTCAGCGGCGCGCAGACGCCGCGCAGCGTGACGAGCGCGCAGCCGTCGAACGCACGGACGGTGACGACGCGCCAGCGATGGCGCCGAAGTGACACGAGAGTGTCGGGCAGCAGTTGCACGCGCGCGCTCACGCCGGCGGTCATGATCTGCCGCACGCGCCGGACGCGGTCGCGTCCAATCAACACGTTGCGAGCACCGCCGCCGGACGCTGCACGGCGGGGCAAACGGCATACCGATTGCCCCCGATCGCGGAAATCGATGCGCGGGCGACCCGAAACGGCGAAATTCGTTCGTCTGGTTGCGTTGCTGTCGCTCGCGGCGACGACGCTCGCCGTCCTCACCTACACACGTGCCGATCCGGACCTGTGGGGCAACGTGCGCTTTGGCGCCGACATCGTCGCGCGGCGCGGCGTGCCGCGTCTCGACCCGTATTCCTTCGCGAGCGATCGACCGTGGATCAATCACGAGTGGCTCGCCGAAATCGTCATGTATGCGGCGTACCGCGCCGGTGGCGGACCCGGGTTGATCGCGCTCAAGGTCGTGCTCGTCGTCGCGATGCTCGCCGCCGTCGTCTTTGCGCTGCGGACGCTGACGCTCGCGCCGATCGTGCAGGCGGCCATCTTCGGGTTCGCGCTCGTCGCGACCGTGCCGCAGGCGACGCACGTGCGGCCGCAGCTCTTCTCGCTTGCGTTGTTCGCGTGGCTGCTCGTCGTGCTGTTGCGCGCACGCGCGGCGGACCGCGTGCCGATCGTCACGATTCCGATCCTGATCGTCTGGGCGAACCTGCACGGCGGCTGGATCGTCGGCGCCGGTGCCCTGGCGCTGTGGGCGGCGGCGGGCGTGGTCGGCGGACAGACGCCGCGGCGCACGCTCCAACTCGGCGTCGTGACGGCGGTCGCGATCGCTGCGACCGTGTGCAACCCGTACGGCGTCGCGATGTGGACGTTTCTTCAGGACACCGTCAGGCCCGTGCGCGCCGACATCGTCGACTGGCAGCCGATCCTGCGCCTCGGCGGGATGTACGTCCTCCTCTGGGCGCTGACGATGATGGTGCTCGTCGCGGCTGCTGCCCGTTCATTCGCGAGGCGATCGGTTGATTGGCAGGCGCTGGCCATTCCGCTCGCGCTCGCGGTCGGATCGTTCCGCGTGAACCGCCTGCTCGGTTTCTTTGCGCTGGCGACGGCGATCCTGACCGCCGCCGCGTTCCAACGGGACGCGCGCGAACCGTCGGCCGCACCCGCGTTGGCTCCGCGGTCCGAGTCTGGATGGCAGGTGGCAGTGGCGCTCGCGATCTTCTCGGCCGTGTGCGTCGGCGGCGTCGGCGTCGCGGCGAGCAACGCCGAATGTGTCCGCGTGGACGAGGAGTTTTCGCCGGAACGTGCGATCGTCGAGTTCGTCGACAGCCGCCACCTGCACGGCCGCATGCTGACGTGGTTCGACTGGGGCCACTATGCGATCTGGCACTTCGCCGATCGCGGCGTCGCGGTCTCGATGGACGGCCGGCGCGAGACGGTCTACTCGGACGAGGTCGTGCAGGACCATCTGCGGTTCTACTTCGATCCGAACGCGCGCGACGCCGTGCTCGCGCGGCTGCGTCCCGACTACATCTGGCTGCCGCGCGACATGGACGCGGTGGCGTGGCTCGACGCGCGCGGCTGGCGGCCGTTGTTCTCCGGTGAACGGTCAGTCCTGCTCGCGCCGCCGGGCACGCCGAAGGCGGCGATCGCCGCGACGATGACGACGCGCGCGCCGCGCTGCTTTCCCGGCCCGTAGCGGTCAGGGACCCGGAAATTCCGCGCGGGTGCGACCGTGCGTCGTGGTCAGGCGCGCCGTCTGGTTGCTCGCCGGGTCGCGGACGAGGACGACGGACAGCGGACTCTCGAACACGGTGTGCCACCCGTGCGCCCGCAGCGCGTTGACGACCGGCAGATGCTTCGGCAGCCACGCGCGATCGGCGCCAATGCGATCGGGATAGCGCCACGCGTCCGCGTCGCGGTTTTCGTAGAACGCGAAGTGTTCCCGCAGGACGCGGTCGCTGTAGACGGTTTCGCGCCGGCCGTCCATCGACACTTGAATCCCGTTCGGCGACAGGTGCCAGATCGCGTATTCGCCCCAGTCGAACCACGTGACGAGCCGCGTGTGCGTCATGTGGTCCTTGATGTAGTGCAGCGCGTCGCCGTCCGGCGCCCACTCGCCGTCGACGGTGATCCGTCCGAGATAGGCGACGGTGAATCCGGCGGAGACGGCGACGAGGACCGCGGCCGTGGCCGCGCTCGCGAACGATGGCCGGGTCAGCGCACCCGATCGGCGCAGCCGGGCGTCGATCGCGTTCGCCGCGGCTGCGAGCGCGGGTGCACAAATCAGGACGATGGCGATTTGCAGAAACGCGTCGATGCGGCTGACGCGGATCGTGCCGAATGCCAGCACGGCGAGCACCGCGAGGTGGCGCGGCGCAGGTCGCCGGCGCGTATACCACACCGCGGCGACCGCCACGAGCGGCACGAGGCACTCGACCGCCACGAGCGGCAGCGGCAGCCGCAACAGCGGCTTCCAGTCGGCGATGTCCGGCCGTGCGAGGCCGACCGTGTCGTAGACGAACCGCCACAGGCCAATGCCGTACGGATTCGCCAGCGTCCCGATGGCCGCGAGCGGAACCAGGAGAAAGCGCCGCGTGAGCACCGCCCACATCGTCAGCGCGCCGAGGCCGACGATCCAGCCGCCGTGCGCGTTCGCCCAGACGCAGAAGAGCAGCGGCAATGCGAACGGCGCGTACCGATCGCCGCGCTCGATGCGATCGGCGGCGGCGACGAGCAGAGCGAACAGCAGCAGCGAGAAGAGCTGCGGCCGAATCGGCTGCGTGCGCGTCGAGGTGACGATCACCACGAGCGCCGTCAGCAACGTGGCCGCAAACGGCGTCGCCTGTTCGCGCCGCACGGCGCTCCACACGACGAACGCGATCGCGCCGACGATCGCCGCCTTGAACAGATTGATCCCGATCGCGCCGAGGTGGCCGTACAGAAACGCGAAAACGAGCTCCGACAGCCACTCGTGATTGACCCACGCAATGTCGGAGGTGAACGAGTAGGGATCCTGCGCGGCCAGCCGTCCGCTCGCGAGCAGGTCTGCGCCGAAGCGCAGATGCCCCCACAAGTCCGGGTCCGCGCCGGTGTGCACGACGAGCATCACCGCGATCGCGACGATGCAGACGGTCGCGACGTCGATCAGGCTCCGGCGCACTACCGGCGCTCGTCGTCCTGCGTGAGCTGCTCGAGCCGCTCGTACAGCGCGGCCATGCCGGCCTGCGTCGGATCGAACATGCCCCACTCGTCGGCGGCGGCGCGAAGGCGGCGGCGCGGCGGATCCGCGGCGATCTTCGAGGCTGCGGACGGTGACGCGGGTGGCGGCGGCGGCTGCGGCGCGGCCGATTGCGGCGCCGGTGCGGCCGCCTGCACCTTTCGCGGATCCGGCTTGCGTTCGCGCGGCACGCGGACCTGCGCGCTCTCGCGCTTCAGCGCGTCGATGACGTTCTGCCAGTCGTCGAATTCTTCTTCGGCCGGCGGCGGCTCGGCGGCGGGCGTGTCGTCCGCCGGCGCCGCGGCGACCGGCGCGGCGAGATCGAGACGGCCGTCCAGCTCGATCGCGTCCGCCGACAGTTCGTAGATCGCGGGTTCCTCGTCCGCGGCGGCCGCCGATCGCGCGGACGCCGTCGTCTCGGGGTCGAGCAGGTTGGAGAGATCGACGTCGACGGTGATCTCGTCCTGATCGCTGCTGGTGTCGGGCGCCGCGTCGGTCGGGGCGATCTCGACCGGGTCGTCGTGGCGGCGCGATTCGCGTTCCTCGGAGGCGCGCTGCAGGTACTCCTTGCACTGTTCCGCGAAGACCGCCGGGTCGCATCCTTCCGGCGCGGCCGCCTGACTGCGATCGCCGAGCAGCGCCGACAGCATGCCGCCGCGTGCCGGCGCACTCGATCGGCTGGGCGGCGCGAAGACGGGCAGCGTCAGCATCTGGACGTGCGCGGCGACGCCGTTCAGGCGCCGCAGCCGGTCGCCCAGCGCCTGTTCGTCTTTCGGCGACAGCAGCGCCGACGTCAGGATCAAATCCGGGACGCGGTCGCCCAGGCGATCGAGCGCGCCTTCCGCGGTGTCGCCGAGCACGAGCTCGGCGTGCAGCTTGCCGCGGACCATCGCCGTCAGGTAGTTGACCTGCCGCTTGTCCGACTCGATAGCGAGTATCAGCGCCATGACCTATGTCCGAACCATGAAGACCGTCAGCACGGTCGCAACGACGACGAAGATCGTGAGCGTGGTGTGGAGCCGCACCGCATCGTGGATCGCGTCGATCATCACGTTCGCGAGATCGCGCATCTGATGTTCGGCCGCGGCGACGTCACCGGTTGCGTACCCGCCGCTGACCCGGAGCATCACCTGTTCACGCACGCGGCCGTCGATGGCGACGAGCAGCATCAGCAGCGCGAGCAGCGCGCCGACCGACACCATCGCATCGTTGAATACGCGGCGCATAGCGTCTCCTTGCCTGCCACAGTGGACACACCGACCTCCCCGACATCGCAATCGCCGTTCCAGCGCGATGGGCGGCATTCCAGCGCGCATTTCGGCGCGTTCCGCCGCGTGTTCCGTTTCGTCACGCGCCAGGTGTCACGAAAGTTGATCCGTTGGTTACGAAATGAGCGGCGGGCGATCGGACATGAGCGACACGCGCCGCCGCGATCGAGGCGCGTCGCGCGCGCGCTAACTTGCCGCACGTAGCGCAGCTTGCGGCCGTCCGCGCGCGTGTCGATCGCGTGCGTGGCATGGCGGTTGCGCAATGTCTCTGCGTGGCGCGGTCGACGACATCGAGCGTGACCGCATTTCGCACACTCGGCGTTGCGCGTCGTCACGGCGCGCGGGAGGAGAGAGTCATGGCGTTGGTCAACATGGTGCGTTCGTTCGCGAAGGATGAGAGCGGGCAGGACCTGCTCGAGTACGCGCTGCTCGTGGCGCTCATCGCGCTGGTCGCCTTCGGCGCGATCCAGCTCGCCGGCAACAGCGTGAACAACATCTTCAACAACATCGCGGGCAAGCTGAGCGCCGCCTCGTAAGGCGCGAGCCGACGCGAACGGTCCGGGCGCGGCGGATGGCGAGCGCGATCCGCCGCGCGATTTTCCGAAGAGGAGTGGTTCCGATGCCGCAGTTGATCGCCGCCGTCCGCCGGGTGCTGCGACAGCCCGACGGTCAAGACCTGCTCGAGTACGGGCTGCTCGCCGCGCTCATCGCGATCTTCGCGGCCGGCGCGGTGTCGATACTCGGCAACACGATCTACAACATGTTCTGGTTGAACATTGCTCAGAATTTCTGATCCGATCACCGTGGCCGCCATCGCGGCGGGAGGCGCGTCGAGCACCGCCATCGATCTGCGCACGCGGCGCATTCCGAACGTGCTGACCGGCGCGACGGCCCTCGCGGGCCTCGCCGCCGCCGCGTTCGGGATTGGCGCCGTCACGCTGCCGCAGGCGATCGCCGGGCTGCTCGTCGGATTCTTCGTCATGCTGCCGGGCCACGTCGTCGGCGCGACGGGCGCGGGCGACGTGAAGCTGTTCGCCGCGCTCGGCACCTTTCTCGGGCCTGGCGGCGCGCTGCTCGCGTTCTTCTACACGGCGCTCGCGGGCGGCGCGCTCGCCGTCGCCGTGGCGGTGCACCGCCGCATGCTGCGCGACACGGTCGCGCGCGCGGCCGCGCTCGTCAGCACCGGCGGATCCAATGCGGGCGAGATCGAAACGATTCAGGTCAACCGCTTCGCGTACGCGCCGGCGATCGCCATCGGCGCACTCGCGGTGGCGCTGGGTTTCTGACATGTGGCGGCGGCTGTGTCACCCGGTCGCCTTCGTGCGGCACGAACAGGTGTAGAGGGGAAACGTCATGGGTCGAGTCCGCGTGTTCATGGTGCTGGTGCTGGCGTTGTCGGTCGGCGGCGTCTTCGCCTACGCGACCTACAACTACGTGCAGAGCGTGCCGAAGCAGTCCGGGCCGGGCGTGCCGACGAAGCTCGTCGTCGTCGCGGCATCAGACCTCGACGTCGGCGCAGACCTCACGCGCGAGGACGTGCGCGTCATCGAGTGGCCGGCGAACGCCGCGCCGGCCGGCGCGTTCAGCGATCCGAAGGACGTCATCGGCCGCGGCCTCATCATGCCGGTGATCCAGAACGAGCCGATCATGCCGGTGAAGCTCGCGAGCAAGGACGCGGGAGCGGGGCTGCCGCCGGCGATTCCGCCCGGGCTGCGCGCCGTGTCGGTGCGCGTCAACGAAGTGATCGGCGTCGCCGGCTACGTGCTGCCCGGCACGCACGTCGACGTGCTGGCCGTGGTGAGCCCGAGCGAGAAGCATGAGGAGATCACCTCGAAAGTGATCCTGACCAACGTGCAGGTGCTCGCCGCCGGCACGAAGATCGAGCGCGACGAACGCAACAACAAGCCGCTCGCGGTGAGCGTCGTCACGCTGCTTGTCGCGCCGGAAGAAGCCGAGCGCCTGACGCTCGCGAGCAGCGAAGGGAAGATCCAGCTCGCGCTCCGCAATCCGCTCGACAAGACGACGCCGAACACGGCCGGCATCCGTCCGGCCGCGCTCCTCGGCTTCGGCGCGCCCGCCCGGCAGGCGCAGCTTCGCACGCACGTCGCCGCGGCTCCGGCCAAGGCGATGGCAGCGCCGGCGGCGGCGCCGGAAGGGACGGCCGTCGAAATCATTCGTGGTGACAAACGGGCGCACGAGATCGTGCGCGAGGAGCACTGACCATGGGCCGGTTCGGTCGTATCGTCTCGCTGCTGATCCTGATCATCGTCGTCGTGGACCGGCGCCTCGTGTACGCCGACGACAGCGTGCGCCTGATGGTCGGCCGATCGACCGTCGTCAACGTCGGCGCGCCGATCGCGCGCGTGTCGCTGACGACGCCGGAGATCGCCGACGCGCTGGTGACGTCACCGAGCGAACTCCTGATCAACGGGAAGGTGCCCGGCACGATCTCGATGTTCGTGTGGGACCGGTCGGGCGCGATCAAGAAGTACGAAGTGATCGTGCAGCGCGACCTGGCGCGGCTGAGCGAGCAGCTCGATCAGCTGTTCCCGAACGAGAAGATCGAAGCGCGCAGCAACGGCAAGGACATCGTCCTGGCCGGCACGGTGCGCGACAAAGCGGTGATGGAGAAGGCCATCAACCTCGCCGCCGGCTACGTCGACAAGAAGGAAGAAGTCGTCAGCCTGCTGACGCTGCAGCCGGACGCGCCGAGCAACCAGGTCCTGCTGAAAGTCCGATTCGCGGAAGTGAGCCGCAGCGCGCTGACCGAGCTCGGCGCCTCGATCTTCACCAGCGCGAACGGCATCAACAATCAGTACCTCGGACGCGTCGGCACGAACCAGTTCCCGGGCCCGACGTTCGACAACTCGGGCACGCAGAACCAGCTCGTGTTCAGCGACTTCCTCAACTTCTTCGTCATGGACCTGAAGAACGACATCGGCACCGTCATCAAGGCGCTGCAGACGCGCGGGCTGCTGCAGAGCCTCGCCGAACCGAACCTGGTCGCCGAGAGCGGCAAGGAAGCGAGCTTCCTCGCAGGTGGCGAGATTCCGATTCCGATCGCGCAGCCGGGACAGGGCGGCATCACGGTGACGGTGCAGTACAAGGAGTTCGGCATCCGCCTGAACTTCACGCCGACGGTCAACGGCGATCGCGTGCGCCTGCACGTGAAGCCGGAAGTGAGCTCGCTCGACTACAACAACGCGGTGCTGCTGCAAGGCTTCCGCATCCCGGCGCTGTCGACGCGCCGCACGGAGACCGAGCTCGAGCTGATGAACGGGCAGACGTTCGCGATCGCCGGCCTGATCAGCAGCCAGATGAACAAGACGCTGCAGAAGGTGCCGGGCATCGGCGACATCCCGATCCTCGGCCTGCTGTTCCAGAGCCAGGCGGCGCAGAAGGATCGCACTGAGCTCGTGGTGATGATCACGCCGGTGATTCTGCCGAACAACTCGCCGGGCGTGACGCCGCGGCTGCCGAATCTGCAGGAGCCGTATCTGCCGACGTTCCCGCCGCGGAAGGGCGTCGAAACGCCGGCGCCCGCGTTCACGGAGCCGCGCGGATCGGCGGCGGCCGCGCAGCCGGTGCTGCCCGTGCCGGTGGCACCGACGTCTCCCGCCGTGGTCGCCGCGGCGCCGACGCCGGCGCCCGCCACCGATCCCGCAGCGGCTGCCAAGACGCTGCAGGCGCTGACGCCCAACGCCCGGCCGATCACGAACGGCGACGCGCTGCCGGCGAAGACGATTCAGACGCCCGCGACGCAGGTCTCGCGTCCGCTGACGCCGCAGGAGCAGAAGACGCTCGACCGCGCGCGGCAGCAGGAAGGCGAAGCCGCGAAGAAAGCATCGGCCGAGCAGGCCAAGCGTGACGGCGAGGCGGCGCGCCGCGCCGCGGAAGAAGCGAAGCGGCAGGAGCAGATCAACAAGGCGGCGCAGGAATCGGCGGCGAAGCGCAACGCCGAGATCGCCAAGCGCCAGGCGGAGCTCGCGAAGAAGCAGGCCGAGGACGACAAGAAGAAGCAAAAAGAGGTCGTCGAAGCCGAAAAGAAACTGAAGGCGGCGCAGGCGGCGTACGACGCCGAGGTCGCGAAGACCAACAAGAAGCAGCAGTAGCCATGGCCCAACTCGTTGGATTGATCGCCAGTCACGACGAAGCGTTTACCAAGCAGATTGGCCGCATGCTGCGGTCGGGCGCGATCCCCGTCAGCTTGATGGACGAGCGCGTCACGAAGGACGTCGCCTCCGCCGATGTCGTCATCGTCGACATCCGCGGCGACGCGTCCGCCGCCATGGCGGCGATCGAGCGATACCGCGGCGCGGCGGCCGGCGCGACGATCTTCGCCGTCGCCGACGCGAACGATCCGAATCTGATTCTGCAGGCGATGCGCGCCGGCGCGAACGAGTTCTTCGCCTGGCCGCCCGAGGACGAAGCGTTCCACGGCGCTATTCGCCGCACGGCGGCGCGTCGCGAGAGCGCGCAGGGCGCGCGCCCCGCCGCGACGACGCTGGTGTTCTTCGGCGCCAAGGGCGGCGCGGGGACGACGACGATCGCGGTGAACTGCGGCGTGGAACTCGCGCGGCTCAGCAAGCGGTCGACGATCATCGTCGACCTGAAGCCTGGGCTCGGCGAAGTGGGGCTGTTTGTCGGCATCCGGCCGCGCTTCACGATCATCGACGCGATCGACAACCTGCACCGGCTCGACCGCGAGTTCCTGAAGGAGCTCGTGATCACGCACAAGTCGGGGCTCGAGATCCTGGCGGGCTCCGATCAGTTCGATCGGCCGGGCGCGCCGGACGCCGGCGCGATCGAGGAGCTGTTCCGGCTGCTCGCGCGCCAGTACGAGTACATCCTCGTGGACGCCGGCAGCCAGATCAACTCGTGCAGCGTCGCGGCGCTCTACACCGCCGATCAGATGTTCCTCGTCGCGAATCCCGACGTGCCGTCGATCCGCAACGCGCAGCGGCTGCTCGATCGCGTGCGTCAGCTCGGCGCGTGCGGCGAGCGCGTGCGGTTCCTCATGAACCGCGCGGCCGACCCGCTGCCGATTCCGGCGAAGCAGATCGAGAACGCGGTGGGCCACCCGATCCACCACACGTTCCCGAGCGACTACAAGACGGTGTCGACGGCGCTCAATTCGGGTGTGCCGCTGACGCTCGCCGGCAACTCCGACATGGCGGCGCAGTTCGATCGCTTCACGCGCCGGATCCTCGATCCGAACGCCGATCCGCAGCCGGCCGCGCCGACGCGCAAAGGGCTGCTGAACGTCGATCGGATCGCTTCCCTCTGGTAACCGGACATGAGCGTCACCGCTACCGCCGCCGCCTCACGGATTTCGGCGCCCGTTCGCCAGCAGTACCTCGAGATGAAGGCGAACGTGCACCGCAAGCTGCTCAATCGCCTGAACCTCGAGGCGCTCGCGAACTCGGATCGCTCGCGCGCCGAGAGCGAGATCCGATCGCTGCTCGGCACGCTGCTTGCCGAAGAGAACGTCCCGATCAGCCTCGGCGAGCGCGAAACGCTCTACTCCGAGCTGCTCGACGACGTGTTCGGCCTCGGGCCGCTCGAGCCGCTGCTGCGCGACCCGGGCATCAGCGACATCCTCGTCAACACCTGCCACAACGTCTACGTGGAGCGCGGCGGCGTGCTCGAGCGCGTCGCGACGACGTTCCAGGACGACACGCACCTGATGCGCGTCATCGACCGCATCGTCAGCGGCGTCGGCCGGCGCGTCGACGACAGCTCGCCGATGGTCGACGCGCGGCTGCCCGACGGCTCGCGCGTCAACGCGATCATTCCGCCGCTCGCGGTGGACGGCCCGCTGCTCTCGATCCGGCGATTCCCCGCCGAACGGCTGAAGGCCGACGACCTCGTCAACCTGCGCGCGATGACGCGCCCGATGCTCGAGTTTCTCACCCACTGCGTCCGCGCGAAACTCAACTGCCTGATCAGCGGCGGCACCGGCGCCGGCAAGACGACGCTGCTCAACGTGCTGTCCGGCTTCATCGGCGACCGCGAACGCATCGTGACGATCGAGGACGCGGCGGAGCTGCAGCTGCACCAGGATCACGTGGCGCGGCTGGAGACGCGTCCGCCGAACGTCGAGGGCAAGGGCGCCATCCGCCAGCGGCAGCTCGTGATCAACGCGCTGCGTATGCGCCCCGATCGCATCGTCGTCGGCGAGGTGCGCGGCGAAGAAGCGCTGGACATGCTGCAGGCGATGAACACCGGCCACGACGGATCGCTGACGACGGTGCACGCGAACACGCCGCGCGACGCGCTGAGCCGTATCGAGACGATGATCGCGACCGGCGCGATGAACCTGCCCGAGCGCGCGATGCGCCAGCAGATTTCGTCGGCGATTCAGATCGTCGTCCAGCAGACGCGGCTGAGCGACGGCTCGCGCAAAGTGACGAGCATCTCCGAGATCACCGGCATGGAAGGGGACATCATCACTATGCAGGAGATCTTCCTCTTCGAGAAGGTCGGCATCACGCAGGACGGAAAAGTGATCGGCCGGTTCCGCGCGACCGGCGTGCGGCCGAAGTGCTGCGAGCGCCTGCGCGCGTCGGGCATCCACCTGCCGGCCGACATGTTCGAAGGCGCCACCGAGGTGCGGTGATGGGCGTCGCGCTGTTCGTCTTCCTGTTCGTCGTCGCGCTGGTGATGGGGACGTACGCGGCGATCGCATACCTGCCCGGCATGATGGCGGCCCGCGAGATGGATCGGCGCCTCCGCGACGTCGGCGCGCCGGCGATCGATCCGCTGCCGGACGCGCAGAGCATTCTGCGGGAAGAGGTGAGCGGGCCGCTGCCGATGATCGATCGGCTGGTCGCGCAGAGCGGCGCGGGCGACGGCCTGGTGCGGCTGATCGAGCGGTCCGGTGTCAAGGCGACGCCGAGCGGCGTCGTCGTTGCCAGCCTCGCGCTGGCGATGGCCGGCGCGCTGGTGGCCGCGATGCTGACGCCGCAGGTATTCGTGCGGCCGGTCGCGGCCGTTGCCGGCCTGCTGCTCCCGCTGATGTTCCTGAAGTACCGTGCGGCGAAGCGGATCAAGCGGTTCGAGGAGCAGTTCCCGGAAGCGCTCGATCTGCTGGCGCGCGCCATCCGCGCCGGCCACGCGTTCCAGACGTCGATGGGCATGGTGGCCGACGAGATGCCCGATCCGGTCGGACCCGAGTTCAAGAAGGCGTTCGATCAACAGAACTTCGGCCTCCCGCTCAAGGAGGCGCTGAACCAACTCGCCGACCGCATCGCGCTGCTCGACGTGCGGTTCTTCGTCACCGCCGTGACGATTCAGCGCGAGACGGGCGGCAACCTGGCGGAGATCCTCGACAACCTCGCGCACGTCGTGCGCGAGCGCTTCAAGATTCTGCGGCAAGTGCGCGTCCACACCGCGCACGGCCGCTTCACCGGCTACGTGCTGCTCGCGCTCCCGGCCGCGCTCGCCGTCGGCCTCACCTACATCAATCCCGACTTCATGGGCCCGCTGTTTCGCGAGCGGATGGGGCAGCTCATGATCGTCGGCGGCCTCGTGCTGCAGACGATCGGCTTCTTCTGGATCCGGCAAGTCATCAAGATCGAGGTATAGCCGTGACGCTGCTGTTGCCGTTCCTCGCGTTCCTGTTCGTGTCGCTGCTCATCGCCGCGGCGGCGATGGCGTTTTCGACGAGCGGCGCGACGACGATCGAGCGCCGCCTCGGCGACATCGCCGGCGAGAGCGGCCGGCCGGTCGAGCCGGTCACGAGCTACGACCAGGTCATCATCGAGAGCTTGAAGAAACTCGGGAGCGCCGTGCCGCGCTCGCCGTCGGAGATGGGCAAGCTGCAACGCCGCCTCGTCGCCGCCGGCTACCGCCGCAACGAAGCGGTGGCGATCTTCCTCGGCATCCGCATCGGCTTCGCGCTGCTGCTGTTCGCGTTCTTCGCGACGCCCATCCTCTTCCATCCGAACCTGATGACCGCGCTCGGCGCGTGCGGCATCGGCTACGTGCTGCCGGGCGCGATGCTCGGCCGCATGGCGAAGCAGCGGCAGCATCGGATTCAGCTGGGCCTGCCCGACGCGCTGGATCTCCTGGTCGTCAGCGTCGAAGCGGGGCTCGGCCTCGACCAGGCGATCCAGCGCGTGGGCGACGAGCTCGCGTTCGCGCATCCCGATCTCGCCGACGAGCTGTCGCTCATCAACCTCGAGCTGCGCGCCGGCAAGCCGCGCAGCGAGGCGCTGCGCAATCTCGGCGAGCGCACCGGCGTCGACGACGTCGTCTCGCTCGTGACGATGTTGATTCAGACCGACAAGTTCGGCACGAGCGTGGCGCAGTCGCTGCGCGTCCACTCCGAGACGCTGCGCACGAAGCGTCGTCAGCGCGCGGAGGAAGCCGCCGCCAAGACCGGCGTGAAGATGGTGTTCCCGCTGGTGTTCTGCATCTTCCCTGCGATCTGGGTGGTCACGATCGGACCGGCCGTCATCAAGTTCGTGCAGGTGCTCCTGCCGATGACTCAGAAATGAGCGCCGCCACGTCCGTCCTGCGCGCCGACCCGCCTGCCGCGACCGTCGCGCCGCCGCTGCCGCGCACGCTCGAGGACGTGGGGCTGCCGGCCGATCAGATCGAGCAGCTGCTGATCAAGACGCTGTACGGCACCGAAGCGACCGGCCTCGTCGTGGCCGATCGCATGTGCCTGCCGTTCGCGCTCCTCGAGCCGCTCGTCGAACGCGCGCGCGCGCATCGCCTGATCGAAGTCAAAGGGACGACGGGGACCGGATCGGCATCGTTCCGCTACATGCTGACCGACCTGGGCCGCGACCGCGCGCGGCAGTACATGGAGATCAACCACTACGTCGGGCCGGCGCCGGTGCCGCTGGCGTCGTATGTCGCGGAGATGCAGGCGCTGCAGAACCGCCGTGGCTTCATCGATCACGACCGGCTCCGCGGCGGCTTCTCGCATCTCATCGTCCGCGACGAGGTGCTGGAGCAGCTCGGGCCCGCGGTGAACGCCGGCAAGGCGGTGTTCCTGTACGGGCCGCCCGGCAACGGCAAGACCGTGCTCGCGGAAGGGATGGGGCGAACGCTCGGCGGCGAGATGTACATGCCGCACGCGGTCGACATCGACGGGCACATCATCGTGATGTTCGATCCGATCAACCACGAATCGCTCGACAGCGGCGGCGATCAGCCGAGCGTCGTCATCGGCGAGCAGCGCGATCGGCGGTGGGTCCGCATTCGGCGGCCCGTGGTGATGGTCGGCGGCGAGCTGACGCTGGACATGCTCGACCTCACGTTCAACCCGCTGACGAAGTTCTACGAAGCGCCGATTCAGCTGAAGGCGAACGGCGGCGTCTTCCTCGTCGACGACTTCGGCCGCCAGCGCATCCGGCCGCAGGACCTGCTGAACCGCTGGATCGTCCCGCTCGAGAGCCGCATCGACTACCTGACGCTGCACACCGGCAAGAAATTCCAGGTGCCGTTCGACGTGTTGATCGTGTTTGCGACCAACCTGGATCCGAAGTCGCTCGCGGACGAAGCGTTCCTGCGGCGCATTCCGTACAAGATCCCGATTGTCGATCCGACGATCGAGGAGTACACGAAGATCTTCGAACTGAACTGCCGGAAGCGGAACCTGAAGTTCGATCCGGTGATCGTGCAGTATCTCGAAGCGAAGCACTACGAACCGTCCGGCCGGCCGCTTCGCGCGTGCCATCCGCGCGATCTCGTCGAGCAGGTGGTCGCGCTCTGCCGCTATCGCGGCGTCGCCCCGTCGATCTCGCGCGAGCTGCTCGACAAGGCCTGCCAGACGTACTTCGTCGACGCGGAGCCGGAATGATGTCGGCGCGCCTGAAGCGGCCGATGGTGACCGACGCCGTCGCGCGCATCTGCGTCGGCGTGCTGTTCGTGCTGCTGACGATCAGCCTGGCCGCCGAGTTCCGCCGCACCGGACACGTCACCGGTCTCCTCCTCGTCGGCAGCGAAGCGCTCGTCGTCGTCCTGACCATCGTGCGGCGGCGCGCGCAGCTCGTCGATCGCTCGCCGGCCGCGGCGATGCTGACGGTGGTGTCGCTCGTCGGTCCGCCGCTGCTGCGGCCGACCAACGTCGACGCGCTCGCGCCGGACGCGGCGACCGCGATGCTGTCGGCGATCGGGTTCGCGATCGTCGTGTACGGGAAGATTTCCCTTGGGCGCAGCTTCGGTCTGATTCCGGCGAACCGCGGCGTCGTGACGGCCGGACCGTACGCGATCGTGCGTCATCCGATTTACGCCGGCTATCTCATCACCCACGCGGCATTCATCGCGGCGCATCCCTCGACGATGAACATCGCGATCATCACGATGGCGGACAGCGCGCTCGTCTGGCGCGCGCTGCTCGAGGAGCGCATCCTCGCGGTCGACCGCGCGTACCGGGCGTACTGCGCGCGGGTCACGTGGCACCTCGTGCCGGGTCTCTTCTGATGCATCTGGTCAATCAGCGCACGGGAGACGCGGTCGCCACGGTCGTGGAGATTGCCGCGACGCGTGCGACGCGCCGGCAAGGGCTGCTCGGGCGCGCGTCGCTCGACGCGTCGGCGGCGATGGTGATCGCGCCCTGCTTCGCGGTCCACACGATGTTCATGCGGTTTCCGATCGACGCGGTCTTCGTCGATCGTGAGGGAACGGTGCGGAAGATCGTCACGCTGCCGGCGTGGCGCGCGGCGGCCGACGTCCGCGCGAGCGCGGTCGTGGAGTTCGCGGCTGGAGCGGCGCGCGGACTGCGCGTCGGCGACCGGCTCTACTTGTCCGACGTATCCGGATCGGTCGTGGCGTCGTTCTCCGGCGCCAGCTTGCGCAGCACCGCTTCGAACCCCGCCTGCTCGGGATCGTAGATCCCCCATTCGTCCTGTACGGGACGCGGATTCGGAGACAACGAGTCGGGTATCAGACTGGGCTTGACGCTCTCCACGCCAGGCGGACTCGCAACTTGCGTACCTCCGGTCCAGGCGGCGTTTTCCGGCGTTTTCCGCGCGTGCAGCGGCGGGGCGTGACGATAGCGTGGGCGCGGTTACGAAAGTGGCGTCAGCCGCGCAATCGTGGCGCCGAGGTGCGACGCCGGGTCGTCCCAGAACTCGGCGACGCGCGGATGGTGCTCGAGCGCGGCCTGGACGATGCCGCGCTGGACGCCGCGGCCGCGGCCATGAATCAGGCGGACCTCGGCGAAGCCGGCCTCGGCCGCCGCGGTCACGTACTCCTCGACGACCGATGGGATGTCGCGCGGTGCGAACGCGTGCAGGTCCAGCTCGCGCTCGATGGGAATCGGTCTGGGATCCTCGGTCACGCCTTGCGGTATTCGGCCGTGACGACGGTCTTGATCCCGCCGCGCACCGAGAAGTCGCCGACGACGGTCATGCGGCGCGGATGGATGGCGGCGACGAGGTCGTCGAGGATCTCATTGGTGACGTGCTCGTAGAAGATGCCGCGGTTCCTGAACTCGATGATGTAGTACTTCAACGACTTCAGCTCGATGCAGGCGGCGTCGGGCACGTAGGTGATGCGAATCTCGCCGAAGTCGGGGAGACCGGTTTTCGGACACACCGACGTGAACTCGGGGCAGCTGATCGCGATCTCGAAGTCGCGTTCGGGGCGCGGGTTGGGAAACGTCTCGATCGTCGAGCTTGACATAGGCCGAAATATAGCGGAAAACAACGGCCTTTCGGGGGCGCGCGCATTGACACTCGCGCGAAGCGCGCGCTAGCATACGACGTTTTTGCAAGCAAAACCGCGGGTCACGTTGCGCGCGCGCAACCTGCGGTGCAGATCACCGCGCGTCAAGTGCAGGGGAGAACACCGATGGCCGACGCCCGGAGGATGGGCAAATCCGAACTTTTTTCGCATTTCGCTGAACGCTTCGAGGTCAAGCGCACGCAGGCTCGCGAGTACTTCGACGAGCTGACGGCGCTGGCGGAGAAAGAGCTGAAGCGCTCGGGCGAGTTCGTGCTGCCCGGGATGGTGAAGCTCGTGGTGCAGAAGCGCAAAGCCAGGATGGGTCGCAACCCGGCCACGGGTGAAGCGATCAAGATTCCGGCGAAGACGGTCGTGAAGGCGAGAATCGCCAAGCAGTTGAAGGACGCTGTTCTCCCGCGCAAGTAGCGCGCCCGACACTCCCCATCCACTTGACGACTTGATTGCGAGAGCGGCGCGGCGGCAGTCGCCGCGCCCCCTCTCGTGGGGACGCGTGCGCGTCCCGATGGCTAGGCGGCGGTCCGCCGCGCCGCGAGCAGCCGGCTATAGAGCGTCGCCGGCACCAGGCGCTGCGTCCGCGCCTCGAGGTTCGTCACCGAATCGTCGTCCAGGATAATCCGATCCCCGGGGCCGACCAGAATTTCGGCGCTGTAGCGCCGTGCGCCGCGCAGCGTGCGCAGCTCGAAATAGCGGACCGTCACCTGCTGATCCTCGACCGCGATGGTGTCGGTCTTCACGAGCGTCCGGAACATGTGGTTTCCCCCTTGCCGATCAGCTGGCCGCCGCCTGCACCGATCGATCGTCGCACGCTGGAAAGCGCAGCGTGAACGCGGTGCCGCGGCCGACCTCGCTCTGCACGCCGATGGTGCCGTCGAGCTGTTCGACGATCCGTTTCGAGATCGCGAGCCCGAGCCCGAGGCCGCGTCGCTTGGTCGTGACGAACTCGTCGAAGATCGCGGCGAGCCGTTCGGGCGGGATGCCCGATCCGGTGTCGCTGACGCGGATCTCGACGCGATCCCCGGTGCGCGCCGTCGTGACGGTGATCGTGCCGCCGGCCGGCGTCGCCTGAATGGCATTGGTGATGAGATTGCGGTACACGCGCCCGAGCGCGAACCGATCGCCCTGGATGACGAGCGGGCCGTCGGCGTAGTGCGTGCGGATCTCGAGCGCGTTGCGCTCGGCTTCCGAGCGCATCGAATCGACGATTTCGCCGACCGATCCGTTGACGTCCATCGCGAAGCGCTCGATCGGCTTCGGCTTCACGATGTTGCGCAGGTCCTCCATGAAGCGCTTCAGCGTGCTGAGCTCGCGTTCGATGGTGCGCCGGAACAGATCGCGTGACTCGGGATCGACATCGTCGCGCAGCAGGAGTCGCGTGCTGTTGCCGATGTTCTGGATCGGATGCGAGAGGTCGTGGACCAGGCCGGCGGCGACGCGGCCGAACATCGCTTGCCGCTCCTGTCGTTTCAGGTTTTCCTGCAGTTCGACGAGGCGGTCGGCCATCATGTTGAACGACTCGCCGAGGTCGCCGAATTCGTCGCGGCGGCGGATGTCGACGCGGGTGTCGAGCCGTCCTTCCGCGGCGACGTCGTGCGTCGCGCGTTTCAGCTCGAGGATCGGCGTGATGAAGCTGCGTCCGAAGCCGTAGCCGACGGCGATCATGACGAAGAGCGCCGCGCCGATCGCGACGGTGAGCTGCCGCTGGAGCTGCGTCGCGCTCGCGAACGCCTCGGCGGTCGGCTGTTCGACGATGACGGTCCAGCCGAGCGCGGGGATGGGCGCGGCGACGCCAAGCTCGCGGCGTCCGCTGTCGTCGTCGTACTCGCGCGCGACGGGGCCGTCCTTCGCCAAGCCGAGGAGCGGGTTGGCCGACATGTTCCACGTCTGCGCGACGAGCGCCTTCTTGTCGGGATCGCCGTGCGCGATGACGCCGCCGCCGGGCGCGACGACCATCGCGAAGCCGTGTTCGCCGATGCGGATGCGGTCGACCATCCGCCACATCTCTTCGAGGTTGAATTCGCCGGCGAGCCAGCCGGCCGGCTGGTTCAGCTTCAGCAAGTGGATGCCGAAGACGGCGGTCGGCAGCAGGTCCTCGTCGACGCGCATCGGCGACATGCGGACGCCGTCGATGGTCAGCGTGGCGGTTTTCGGGATGAGGACGCGCGGCGTGCCGACGCGGCTCGTCGCGATGACGGCGCCGTTTTCGTCGAAGAGCGTCAGCTCGCGAAATTCGCGGAACTGCAGCACGTAGTTCTTGAGAATGCGGTCCTGCTGCGACGTGGTCAGGCCGGTGTCCTGCAAATCGGCCGCGAGCGCTTTCAGCAGTTCGGCGTTGGTGACGATGTAGCGGCGGATTTCTTCGGAGGCGCGGGTCGCGACGTTTTCGTTGCCGGTGATGATCGATTCGCGGGTGCCGCGCTGCAGCGACCAGATCGAGACGACGCCATAGGCGACGAGCGGCACGATCGCCACGAGCGCCAGCAGGAGCGCAAAGCGGACGGCGATGCGGCGGATGGCGAAGGACATCGGCCTTATTTTCGGCTCGCCACGCGCTGATCGTTACTCGGCGTCCAGAGCCGCAGCGTCGCGAGAATATCGCGGCCGGGTTCGGGCTGCGGCACGATGAAGCGGCGGCTGACGGCGCGGGCGCGCTGGGTCCAGTTCAGGAAGGCGGCGGGCGGGTCGTCGACGAAGGCCTGCTGCACTGCTCGAACCGCTTTCCGATAATCGTCCTCGTTCGTGGAGTCGGGAAGTCGGTCGAGTGCGACATCAACGTTGGTGTTGCCGCGACCTGGAATGTGCATGGAGCCTTTGGAGTTCCACACGTTGTAGAGACGCAACGGCGTCGGTCCGCTGATCAATTCGGTCAGCACGGCGTCGTACGAGCCCTGCCGCTCAACGGTGATCAGATCGTCCGGCGGCAGCGCGGTCCACTCGACATCCACGCCAACCGCCGCGAGTTGTTTTTTCAGTTCCAGCGCAACCCGCTCGTACAGTGGATCTGCCGGCATCAGGCACTTGAGGCGCACATTCTTGCCGTTCGTCAGCTCAGCCGCTTTCTTCGGTGCGTATTCGAATGCCGGTGCATCCGCGGCGACGGCCCAATGTTTCGGCCAAAGCGGACCGGCCGATGGCACACCGTGCCCGTTCAAGGCGGACTGCACCAAAGCCGAACGATCGATTGCCAAATTGATGGCTTGGCGCACGCTGTGCGACAACGCCGACGATCGCGAGTCGAAAAGAAAGACGTACTGATAGCGACGTGTGAACGTGAATACCGAAACATTGGTGGCGTTCTCGAGCGAGTCAAGTGCTTCGGATCCCACCTCGTACAGCATGTCGATGTTGTTCCGAAGCAGCTCCGCCCACGCCGAACGCACCGACGGAAACGTTCTGGCTGTCACGGCGTCGATGGCCGGCCGACCCAAGTGATAGGTCGCATTCGCCACCCACTCGTTCGACGAACTCGCAGAAGCGACGAATGGTCCAGTCGACACGTTCGAACCGGGCTTTGTGATTGGCGCTTCGAGCGCTTCGAGCATCAGTGGCGACGGCCGTCGAAACCGAATCTCGATTCGATTCGCGCCGACGGGTCGTACGCTCTCGATATCATCGGCGACCGGACCATTCTGATTTCGAATTGCCGGCGTGAGAATCGCGGCGACTGCGGCTGCGTCGGCGGCAGTGCCGTCCTGGAACCTGACATCCGGCTTGAGATCAATCGCAATCGTTTGGCCACCGTTCTCAAGCTGCCAACGATCTGCGAGTTGTGGCTCCATGCGGCCATCTTCAGCCGTGCGTGCGAGCCCCTCGGTTGTGATGTTCTGGCCGATTTGCCGAATTCCCTGCCCGGGATTTCGCAGTGAGACGTTGCCGAGGCTCAAACCGATGCGGAGGACCGTCGTCCGCGACCCTTTGGCCGCCGACTCGCCATTTCGGCACGACAGCGTTGCCGCCGCGAACGCGGCGGCTGCTGTCATCACGATCATCGTGTCCGGGCCGAACCCGGTATGTTTCATCTACGACTTCTTGTTCATCGGCGGCTCGTCAATGATGTCGCTGCAGTAGCCGGCCGGTTTGCGGTTCGAGCCCTTGTTGATGATCGTGATCTTCATGATTATCTCCTACGCGGCAACTTCGGGGGAGGCCGCGTGCTTGCTGGCCACGTCATGCGCCAGCGCGATGACCGCCGATTCGAACGTCTGCTTGTGACACGTCGGCGTATTCATGTCGCCAAGCTGGGAGTACGAGGCGGCGACGCATCCTCCGGCACACACCGGAATGAACGCGCAATCGCCGCACTCCTTCCACGGATGAAGCCTGTTGAACCGCTCGAGCGCCGACTCGCGCCACGAGTCGCGCCGATCGTCGATATGTCCCGTCGACATCGCTAACTGACCGGTGAAGCCGGGGCACGCGTAGAGCGACCCGTCCGGGCCAATCGTGTGCGCGTGCTGCTTGTGCACGTGGCACGGCCCGTTGTGCACGCCGTCGTGCGTCGGAAACCCGAGGCGCCGCGTCTCGGCGCGCAGCTCGGTCATCTTGTCGTCGAGCACGTTGCACGAGTCGCACGCCTTGCCGGCGCCCGCGCCCACCGACGTCATGCACGTGCCCTTGAACGCGTCCTTCGCGGCGACGTGCGACGACACCGGCGTGAGCGGGATGATCCCTTTCGCCGACACCGGCTCGGTGCGCACGATCGGCTTGAAGAAGACCTTCGACAGCTTGTCCGCGAAGTCCTGCGACTTGAGGAATTCCAGCAGCGACGGAAAACTCTCGACCGACGACTCGTCGAAGTTGCCGCCAATCGCGATGCGGCACTTGCCCGCGACCTGACGCACGTTCTCGACGATGCGATCGAAAGTGCCCTGGCCGCCGCGCAGCGGACGCATCCGGTTGTGGACGTCGCGATCGCCGTCGAGCGTGATCTTGACGCCGTTCAATCCGAACGGCAGCATGCGATCCACCACATCGGGCGTGAGCAGCAAGCCGTTGGTGATGATGTTCATCAGCGCCCGCACGCGGCGCGACGTCGCCGCGCGGAACAGCCGCTCGGCGAGCGCGTACATCACCGGCAGGTTCAACAGCGGCTCGCCGCCGAAGAACGTGACGACGAGACGCTCCGGCCGGACGCGATCGAGCTCGCGTTCGATCCAGCCGGCGACGCGCGTCGCCGTGTCGAGCGACATCTTCTCCGCGCGCTCGTTGTAATCGCCGTGGTCGCCCTGGAAACAGTAGTCGCACGCGAAGTTGCACTGCAGCGTCGTCAGAATGGTGACGTGCAGCTCGGTCGCGTCGCGCTTCACCTCGCCGAGATAGCGCGCCAGCGCGTCGCGATCGGCGTCGCGGCTCTCGACGAGGAAGCCGTTCTCTTCGAGCAGCGCGAACGCGTGCCGCTCTTCGTCCGTTTCCGGACGACCGCCCGTGTGCACCCGATCCAGCAGCGCGGCCACATCGCGCGAGACGATCAGCTGCGCGTCGCTGAGCGTGTTCATCAGGAACACGTCCTCGCCGGCGAGCGGCACACGAAGATTAAAAATGGAACCGTGCATTCTGGCTGTTTCGGGTCTGGATTTTGTTGAGGACCGATCCCGATCCGTCGGCTCTCACGAGCTGCAACCGATGTTCCATGATCTCGCAGAGCGTGAAAATCGCGACTTTTCCAAGGAAAAACGGCGATCCGTCGCGCGAACGTTACGCGCGGCGCACCGTGAGGTCTGCGTGTGCGGCCAAGAGGTTGTCCGCGCGCGTGATGCGTGCAGCGACGGGAGTCGAATTTACTCGCGTGAAATCAAGTGATTACGCGTTGAGGCAAGGACTTGCCCCGCGCGGCCAACTTCTTGGCCGTACGGGAAATTGTGTTATGCGCCGCGCAGACGCTTGGCGAGCTGCCGCACTTCGAGCTTATCCATCTTGTACTTCAACGTACTCAACGGTATTCCAAGGTACTCTGCCGTGGCCGTCACGTTCCAGCCGTTTTTCTCGAGCGCGCGCAGAATGAAGTTCCGCTCGAACGTGTTGGTGGCGTCCTCGAATAAATTTTCCGTTCGGGCGGTCCCTTCCGGCTCGAGCTGCGCGAAATGGAATTCGAGCGGCAGGTCCTCTTCGGAGATGTACTCCTTGTCGCTCACGGCGACGAGCCGCTCGACCAGGTTCTCCAGCTCGCGGATATTGCCCGGCCACCAATACTTCTTCAGCACCGCCATCGCCGAATCGGTCACGCCCTGAATGCGCTTCCGGAACTTCGTGTTGTAGCGGCGGAGGAAGAACTCGACGAGCTGCGGAATGTCTTCCGATCGATCGCGCAGCGGCGGCAGCTTGATCGGGATGACGTTGATTCGATAGAACAGGTCTTCGCGGAAACGTCCGTCCTTGACGGCTCGCTCGAGATCGATGTTGGTCGCCGCGATCAGGCGGAACTCGGTCTTGATCGGCTTCGAGCCACCCACGCGCTCGATCTCACCCTCCTGAATCGCGCGCAGCAGCTTCGCTTGCAGATCGAGACGCAAATCGCCGATCTCGTCGAGGAACAGCGTCCCGCTCGACGCGAGCTCGAACTTCCCGAGCTGCTGACGATGCGCGCCGGTGAACGAGCCGCGCTCGTGGCCGAACAGCGTGCTCTCGACGAGCTCGCGCGGAATCGCGGCGAGGTTCACGGCGATGAACGGCGCTTCCGGGTCGCCGGCCTCGCGGTGGATGAGGCGCGCGAGCAGCTCCTTGCCCGTGCCGCTCTCGCCGAGGATCAGCACCGTCGCCGACAGCTTCGCGATCTTGTGGACCAGATCGACGATGTCGCGCGTCAGCTTGCTCGAGCCGACGACGAACTCGCGTTCGGTCTGCTCGGCCACCTGCGCCGACAGCGTCAGCACCTGGCGGTTCAGGTCCTGCCGTTCGCTCGCGTTCCGCACGAGGCCGCGCAGCTGGTCGTAGTCGAAGTCCTTGGTGATGTAGTGATACGCGCCGTGCTTCATCGCCTGCACGGCCGTTTCGATCTCGTTGATCGCCGAGATCATGATGACCTCGATCAGCGAGTAGTTCTCCTTGACGATCCGCAGCACCTCGAAGCCGCTGATGCCGGGCAGCCGCACGTCGAGCAGCATCAGGTCGACGTCCTCGCGGTTGAGCACGGGCAGCGCGGCTTCGCCGCTGGCGACGCGCAGGATGCGGTACTCCCGCTTCAGGATCGCCGTCAGCGTGTCGCGCATCCCCTCGTCGTCGTCGACGATGAGGACGGTCTTCGGTTTGTGGGTCATGGCCCGGAGAAGCCGGCCGTATTCTCTCAGGCGGTTGACACTGTTGCAAGCCGTTCGGTAAGGTGGCGGTTTGGTGACTGTGCTCTGGTTGCTCACTCTTGCAGCCATCGCGACCGCTGCGGCGGCGCTCCTCAAGGCGCGACGACTGGCGAAGCGCCTCGAACGTCTCACGGAGTCATACTGGGAACTTCGGTACGAGCACGGGCAGATGCGTGCACGACTGAACCGGATCGATCCGGATCCCGCGGCGGCCGCGGCGGCCGAAGCGCCGCGTCAGCCCGGCACCACGGCGTTCGTGCCGTTGTCGTCCTTGAAGAAAACGAATGACTGAGTACGACGTCATCGTAATCGGCGCGGGCACCGGCGGCTATGTCGCCGCGATCCGCGCGGCCCAGCTCGGGCTGAAGACCGCCGTGGTCGAGAAGCAGAAGGCGCTCGGCGGCACGTGCCTGCTGTGGGGCTGCATTCCGACCAAGGCGCTGCTCGAGCACGCGCACGCGCTGAAAGTCGTGCGACAGGCGAACAAGGACTGGGGGATTTCGATCGCGGACGCCGCGTCGGCGACGATCGACATGACCCAGGTGCAGTCGCGGAAAGATCGCATCGTCACCGGCCTGACCAAGGGCGTCGAGTTCCTCTTCAAGAAACACAAGATCGACTGGATCAAGGGCACGGCGCGCCTGACCGGCCGCGGTGGCGTCGACGTGTTCGAGGGCGACACGCAGACGCTGCGCGCGCGCCGGGAGATCATCGTCGCGACCGGCTCGCAGCCGCGCGGCGTGCCCGGCGTCGAGATCGATCGCCGGCGCATCATCACGAGCGACGAAGCGATCAACTTGAAGCAGGTGCCCAAGTCGATCGCGATCATGGGCAGCGGCGCCGTCGGCGTCGAGTTCGCGTCGATCTTCAACCGGTTCGGGAGCGACGTGACGATCCTCGAACTGCTGCCGCGGCTCGTGCCGGTCGAGGACGAAGCCGTGTCGGCCGAACTCGAGAAGAGCTTTCGCAAACAGGGGATCACGAGCCACACCGGCGCGAAGGTCACGTCGGCGAAAGCGGGCAGCGACGGCGTCGACCTCGAGTTCCAGACACGCGACGGCTCGACCGAGAAGCTGCGCGCCGAGTACCTGCTCGTCGCCACCGGCCGCGGTCCGGTGACGACGGGGCTGAACGCGGAAGGCGTGGGGCTGCAGCTCGACAAAGGGTACGTGCGCGTCGACGCGCAATACCGCACGAACGTGCCGGGCATCTCCGCGATCGGCGACGTCATCACGATGGGCGGACCGCATCCGCAGCTCGCGCACGTGTCGTCGGCCGAAGGCATTCTCACCGCCGAGCGGATCGCCGGCCAGGCGCCGCCGCCGCTCAACTACGGCCAGGTGCCGGGCTGCACCTACTGCGATCCGGAGATCGGCAGCGTCGGGCTGACCGAGCGCGAGGCGCAGGCGCGCGGCTACGACGTGCGCGTCGGCACGTTTCCGTTCGGCGTGCTCGGCCGCGCGAAGATGGCGGCCGAGACCGACGGCTTCGTGAAGATCGTCGCCGAGAAGAAGTACGACGAAGTGCTCGGCGTCCACCTGATCGGCCCGCGGTCGACCGAGCTGGTCGCCGAAGCGACGGCGCTGCTGCGGCTCGAAGCGACGGTGGAAGAAGTCATTCGCACGATTCACGCGCATCCGACTTTCGCGGAGGCGATCGGAGAAGCGGCGCACGCCGTCCACGGCGCCGCGATCCATCTCTAAAGTTATGGCTACAGACGTCGTCATGCCGCAGATGGGCGAGTCGATCGCGGAAGGCACGATCGTCCGCTGGATCAAGAAAGTCGGCGACAAAGTCGATCGCGACGAGCCGCTGTTCGAGATCTCGACCGACAAAGTGGACGCGGAGATCCCGGCGCCCGCTGCCGGCGTGCTCGCCGAGATCCGCGCCAAAGAAGGGGAGACCGTTCCGGTCAACAGCGTCGTCGCGGTGATCGGCGCGGCGCCCGCGAAGGCGCCGGAGACGCCGAAGCCGCAGCCGCAGGGCGACGGCTCGTCGGCGCCCGCCTCCGCGACCGCGCCGTCCGCGCCTGCAGCGACCGCGCCCGCGCCGGCAGCGCCGCCGCGGCCCGAGCCTCGCGACGCACGCGCGCCGCGCGACGAAACGCCCGAAGACGCGATCCGTCACCGCTCGTCGCCGCTCGTCCGCAAGATCGCGAAGGAACATCACGTCGACATCTCGCAGATCTCGGGCACGGGCATCGCGGGGCGCGTCACGAAGGACGATATCCTCGCGTTCATCGAGCACGAAGGACGCCACGCGCAGGTCGGGCAGGCGCGGCAGGCCGGGACCGAACACCGAGCGCCCGCGTCCGTCCCGGCGTCGCCGACGTTCACGCCCGGCGCCGGCGACGTCGTCGAAAAGATGTCGGTCATGCGCAAGCGCATTGCCGAGCACATGATCGCGAGCCGCCGCACATCGGCGCACGTGCACTCCGTGTTCGAAGTCAACTTCTCGCGCGTCGACCAGGTGCGCAAGGCGCGGAAGGCCGAATTCGAGCAGGCGGGCTCGAAGCTGACGTATCTCAGCTTCATCATCAAAGCGGCGATCGACGCGCTGCGACAGATGCCGGTCGTCAACGCTTCGATCGACGGCGACAGCGTCGTCTATCACAAGGACGTGAACGTCGGCATCGCCGTCGCGCTCGACTGGGGGCTGATCGTGCCGGTCGTGAAGAACGCGGACGAGAAGAACCTGCTCGGCCTCAGCCGCGCCGTCGCCGATCTCGCGAATCGCGCGCGCAGCAAGCAGCTCAAGCCCGAAGAAGTGCAGGGCGGCACCTTCACGATTACGAACCCGGGCGTCTTCGGCGCGCTCTTCGGCACGCCGATCATCAACCAGCCGCAGGTCGCGATTCTCGGCGTCGGCGCCGTCGAGAAACGGCCGGTCGTCGTCGACGATGCGATCGCGATCCGGCCGATGGCGTACCTGACGCTCGGCTACGACCATCGGCTCATCGACGGCGCGGTCGCCGATCAGTACATGTCGATCGTCAAGCGGACGCTCGAGAATTGGGATCCGAACGTCGTCTGACCGTCCGGCGGCTGGGGCGCGTCGCCTACGCCGACGCGCTGGCGCTGCAGCGCGCGCTCGTCGAAGAGCGCAAGAGCGGCGCGATCGACGACCAGTTGCTGCTGCTCGAGCACCCGCACGTGCTCACGCTCGGCGTGCGCGGCGACGGCGGCCGCTCGCACATCCTCGCGTCCGCGGAGCATCTCGCGTCGCGCGGCGTCGACGTCTTCGAAACCGGCCGCGGCGGCGACATCACGTATCACGGCCCCGGACAGATCGTCGGGTATCCGATCGTCGATCTGAAGCCGGATCGCCAGGACGTCCACCGCTACGTGCGCGACATCGAAGAGGTGTTGATCCGGACGGCCGCCGATTACGGCATCGACGCCGGACGCGTCGAAGGGCTGACCGGCGTGTGGGTCGGCCGTGAAAAGCTCGCCGCGATCGGCGTCCGTATCTCGCGCTGGGTGACCAGCCACGGCTTCGCCTTCAACGTCACGACCGATCTCGACTACTTCGCGCTGATCGTCCCGTGCGGCATCGCGGACCGCGGCGTCACCTCGCTCGAGCGGCTGCTCGGGCGCCCAATCACGCGCGCCGAGGTCGAGGATCACATCGCTGCGCACTTTTGCCGCGTGTTCGACCGTGTCGCCGCCGAGCCGCCGACAGTACAATCGACGAGGTGAACGCTTCCCGGTGGGTCCGCCCGACGCTGGTGACACGCGCCGCCGCGGTCGCGAGCGTGAGCGCGCTCGCGATGACGGCCGGATTTCTCGTCGTCCGCTACACGGCGCTCCCCGACCTCCTCGTCGTCCACTTCATGGGCAACGGCGTTCCGAACGGATGGCAGTACAAGACGTGGCCGCGCGTCCTGATGCCGGTGTTCATCCAGTCGGCGCTGATGGTGACGCTCGGCCTCGTCGCGGCGCTGCTGCTGTCGCGGCCGCACGGCGATCACGACGCGCACGCGCCCGACGTGCGCGCCGCCGCGATCGCGGCCGAAACGGTCGCGCTCCTGGCGTCCATCTGGATTCTCGTCCAGGCGTACGGCGCGTTTGCGATCACGCGTATGTGGGAACGGCAGATCCCGCGGCTCGACGGCTTCGGGCTGGTCGAGGTCGTCGGCTTCGTGTTGACGACCGGCGTCGCGGTCCGCGCGCACCTGCGTCTCGGCCGGCCGGAGCCGCGACCGTTCGTTCCCGAACACTGGCGATACGGTCAGCTGTACAACAATCCGGCCGACCCGGCGCTGTTTGTCCCCACTCGCAACGGCGCGCGCTGGACGCTCAATTTCGGACGGCCGGTCGCGGCCGCCCTGATGGGCGTCATCCTCGTGATTGGCATCGTCGCACCCGCCCTAATCCTCGTGCTGTCATTGAGATAAACCAGGACCGCATCGGTCGGGAATAATCGGACCGGCCGGGGTGTTTTGATCCCTCAAACGAGGGACATTCACATGCGGGACCCCAGGAACGACGAACTTCTTTCCCGGTTACAAGCGGGAGACGACCGCGCGCTCGGCGACCTGGCCGACGCCTACGGTTCGAAGATTTACCAGCTGGCCTTCAGGTACCTGCGCAACAAGGAAGACGCCGAGGAAGTCGCGCAGGACGTGCTCTTCAAGGTGTATCGCAAGGTCGGCGCCTTCCGCGGCGACGCGGCGTTGTCGTCGTGGATCTATCGCATCACGTTCAACGCGGCGATGTCGCGGCTGCGGACCGCGTCGTTCCAGCGGGCGCAGGAAGACGAGCGTCAGCGCGCCGCGGCGACGCAGGACGGCGAGTCGTCCGCGCCGCATCCGCGCGCCGACATCGCGGACTGGTCGCAAATGGCCGACGAGCACATGCTCCGCTCGCAGCTCCGGCGCCGCGCGTTCAAGGCGATTCTCGCGCTGCCGGCGATCTATCGCGCGCCGGTGATGCTGCGCGACATCCACGGCATGTCGACGGAGGAAGCGAGCGCGGTCCTGAAGGTGAAGGATCAGACGCTGAAGTCGCGGCTGCATCGCGGCCGGCTGATTCTGCGCAAGCAGCTCGCCGATTTCGCCGGCGGCCTCACGCTGCACCGGCCGATCTACGGCGTGTAGTTACACCTGCATCGCGTTGTCGAGGGCCACGCGCTCGACGACGCTCAGCGCCGGCATCACCACACCGGCGACTCCCCACGCATCGAACCTGACCGGCAGCGCGGTCGCGCGCGTGCGCGTCCCGCTCGTCGTGTCGGGTCCGACAAAGCAGCTCACGACCTGACGCGCGCGCCCGTCGATCGACGCGATCGCCTTGACCGCGGCGGCTGCGAGCGCGTGCGGTCCCGGCGGCCACAGCGCCGCCACGCGCGCCGCCATCTGACGCCGCGCCGGCTCGTCGATTTGACGCGTCAGCGCGAAGCCGCCGATCGTCGCCTCCTCCCACGCGACGACGGCCTGCTGCGGCGGCGCGCCGAGCACCGACAGCGCGACGTCGCGCGGCGATCCGTTCACGTGCAGCGCGACGAGCGCGCGCACGCCGGCGGCGAGCGCTTCGGGCGCCGTGCCGACCAGCCGTTCGCGCCGGATCTTCAACTCGCGGACGCCGCGCTCGATCGCGTCGCGGCTCGCGCCGCCGGCGCACAGGATCACGGCGCGCGGGCCGCTCGCCGCGAGTCGCCGCAGCAGTTGCAGCGCCGCGTCGCCCTGCCACTCGCCGCCCTTCACCGCTTCGGCGACGACGATGACGTCGGCGCCGGCGACGGCAGCCAAATCGGTCGTGCCGGAGAGCTGCGTCGCAAATCCTTCCACCGGCGCCGCCTGCGCGATGTCCAGCGCCTTGCCGGCGGCGACGCTGCCGGTTTCGTCGACGATCGTGATCGCGCGCGTCAGGTCGCGGCGCGCCAGCAGGTGGGCGATGGCGCCGCCGAGCTCGCCGGCGCCGATGATCCCGACTTCGCGCATCGCCGACGATTGTAGTAGCTTTCGGACATGGAATCGCTCAACGGCAAGGTCGCGGTGGTCACCGGCGGCTCGCGCGGCATCGGGCTCGCCATCGCGCACGCGCTCGTCGCCGACGGCGTGAAGGTCGCGATCACCGGCCGCAACGCCACCCATCTCTCGTCCGCGCGGCGCGCGATCGAAGGCGCCGGCCCCGGCGCGATCGAAACGCTGTCGATGGACGTTCGGAAATACGACGACGTGCAGCGCGCCGTGAACGCCACCGTCTCCCGCTTCGGCGGCCTCGACATTGTCGTCAACAACGCGGGCGTGGGGATCTTCACCGACGTGGCGTCGATGACGCCGGAGCAGTGGTCCGAGGTGATCGACACGAACCTCACCGGTGTGTTCTACATGTGCCGCGCCGCGATCCCGCACCTCCGCGCGCGCGGCGGCGGGTTCATCGTCAACATCAGCAGCCTGGCAGGGAAGAATCCGTTCGTCGACGGCGGGGCGTACTGCGCGTCGAAGTCGGGGCTGAACGCGTTCAGCGAGACGCTGATGCAGGAAGTGCGGCACGACAACATCCGCGTGTCGTATGTGCTGCCCGGCTCGGTCGCGACCGGCTTTTCCAGCGGCGATCCGGCGAAGGGCGCCGACTGGAAGATCGCGCCGGCCGACGTCGCCGAGGTCGTTGTCAACCTGCTGCGTCATGATCCGCGCAGCCTGCCGAGCCGCGTCGAGCTGCGGCCGTCGAAGCCGCCACGCAAATGACCTCACCGTTCGAGAAGCACAAAGACGCGCTCGAAATTCACGAGACGATGATGGGGCCGGCGCGCGGACGGCTCGCGGTCGCGCTCGATCTGCTCACCGACTCGCTCGCGCTGGTGGGACAGCACGGCGTCTACTGCCGCAGCGAGCGGATGCCCGGTCAGCCGAAGATGGACATCGCGCTCGTGCTCGAGCAACTGACCGACGCGAAGGAGCTCATACAGAGTACTCTCGAGGCGCTGAATCCACGGTCTTCCACCTGAACTCTGAAATCCAGACCCACAGGACCGCCGGCACGCAGAAGAGCGTGCCGAGCGCGAAGGAGAGCAGCCGCGGCGATCGCGCCGCACGATCGAGTTCGTACGCCGTGGCGTAGCTCGAGATCGAGGTGACGAGCGTCACCATCGCCAGTTCCGCGGCGAACACGCGGCCGCGAAGCCGATCGGGCACTTCCATCTGCAGCAGCACCGTGCTGAACACCCACAGGATCGATCCGCCGATGTGCGCGCAGAGGACGCACAGCGCCGCGACGGCAAGCGACGGCGCGCCGGCAAGCGCGACGTAGAACAGTCCGACGGTGAAGAACGCCGGCGCGATCGCGCGCCGCAATGTCTTCGGCTCCTGGCCGAGGATCCAGCGCAGCGCGATCGGGCCGAGCGCCGCGCCGACGCCGCGCGCGCCGTAGAGGACGCCGATGCCGCCGGCCGACCCGCTGCCGATCGGAAACACGCGCTGGCCGAAGACGGTCAACAGCAGCAGGACGCCGCCGGCGAGCCCCCATCCCGCCTTGACGGACATCAGCGCGCCGACGTGGGCGTTCTCGCGCACGTAGGCGATCCCGTCGAGGATGTCGGTGATGCCGAGCCAGTGCAGGACGCCGTTCGGCGCCGGACGCGGCGCCGGCCTCGAGTCGTACCGCGTCTGCAGGATGAACGCCGCCGACCAGAAGAACGAGAGCGCGTTGATCACGAACGCGACATTGCGGCCGAAGAGCGCCGTGACGAGGCCGCCGATCGACGCGCCGACCGCGAGCATCGCGGACCACGTCGCGCTCGACAACGCGTTGGCGGGCAGCAGCTCCTCGTCGCTCGTGACGTTCGGAATCGTCGCCGTCCGTGCCGGCTCGAAGAACGCCTGCGCGCCCACGACGATCGCCATGACGACATACGCAATCCAGACTTGATCGGCGCGCCGCACGAGCAGCAGCGCGAGGATGAGCGTCCCGCGCAGCACGTCGGTGCCGATCATCAACCGCCGGCGATCCACGCGATCGACGACGACGCCCGCAATCGGCCCGACGATCGCGACCGGCAGGTACTGCACGATCATCATCATCGCGACGGCGGTCGCCGATCCGGTCAGATCGAGCAGCAGCGCGTACACGGCGACGGCGTTGAACCAGTCCCCGAGCTGCGAAATCGTCTGACCGATGTACAGCAGTCGAAAGTTCCGGTTCCGCCGCAGCAGGTTGGTGTAAGGATTCACGGGCGATCCGCCGGCGAGCTCTGGACGAGCGCCCAGTATAATCGCGTCGCGGATGTTCGAGACGCTCGGTCAGTACAAGATCCTCGATCGCGTCGGCACCGGCGGCATCGGCGACGTGTACCGCGGCCGCGACACGCGTCTCGGACGCACCGTCGCGATCAAGGTCGTGAAGCCGGAGATCGCCGCCGATCCCGCGCGGCGCGAGCGCTTCCTGCACGACGCGCGCGCCGCCGCGCTCCTGTCGCATCCGAGCATCGCGGCATTGTACGAGATCGGCGAGGACCAGGGCGAGCTGTTCCTCGCGTTCGAGTTCGTGCCCGGCGAAACGCTGCACGCCGCGATCGGCGGCCGACCGATGAACCCGAAGCGCGCCATCGACCTCGCCGCGCAGATCGCCGACGCGCTCGCCGATGCGCACGCCGCGGGCCTCGTCCACGCCGACCTCAAGCCCGACAACGTCATCGTCACGCCGAAAGGGCGCGTGAAGATTCTCGATTTCGGGTTGAGCGCGTGGACCGGCGGCGGCGCCGCACGGATCCGAGCCGCGCAGGAGCCGACCGTGGCGACCGCAGCCGCGCGCGCCACGGCGCCGTATCTATCGCCGGAGCAGGCGATCGGCGAACGAGGCGATCACCGCACCGACATTTTCTCGCTCGGCGTCATCCTCTTCGAGATGCTGACGGGGCGCCCGCCGTTCACCGGCACCGAAGCGCTGCCGCTGCAGATCGCGCAGGCGGCGGCACCGCCGCCGTCGTCGATCAACCCGGCGGTGCCGGTCGAGCTCGATCCGATCCTGCAGCGCGCCCTCGCCAAGAGCCTCGACCAGCGGAGCGAATCGGCGGCGACGCTCGCCGCCGAACTGCGATCGGTGGCGGCGATTCTGGACGAACGCGCGACCGCGGCGGAACTGCACGCGCCGCCCGTCGCGTCGCGGCGATCGCGCAGCCGCTTCCCGTGGCTCGTCGCGCTGTTTGTGGCGATCGTGCTCGCCGCACTCGCGGCGTGGCTACTGCTCGGGCGCTGACGCGAGCAGCGCCGCGAGGCGCTCGCGATCGATGTTCGCTCCCGTGATGATGGCCGCGACGCGGCCGCCCGATGCGTCCACGCGGCCGGCCGCCAGCGCCGCGACCGCCGCCGCGCCCGCGCCCTCGGCGACGAGATGCTCGTGCTCGACCAGGCCGACCACGGCATGCGCGAGATCGGCTTCGCCGACGAGCGCGATGCGATCGACGAACTGCTGGATGAACGGCCAGGTGATCGTGTCGGGGTCCGGATTGCCGCCGAGCCCGTCGGCCAGCGTTGGGCCCGCGACGATTTCGACGAGGCGCCCGGCCGCGAGGCTCGTGTGGAATGGGTGCGACGCTTCGACCTCGACGCCGATCACGCGGCGCGACGGATCGATCGCGTGGACGACCCGCGCCACGCCGCTGACGAGCCCGCCGCCGCCGACCGGGACGACGAACGTGGTCACGTCAGGTGCGTCCTCGAAGATGTCGATCGCGACGGTCGCGGCGCCCGCGATCACGTCCGCGTCGCTGTACGGTGAAATGAACGCGGCGCCTGTCTCGCGCGCGAATGCCTTCGCGCGCCGCTCGGCTTCGTCGTAATCGGGCGCGTCGGCGCGGAGCTCGGCGCCGTGCCGGCGGATCGCGTCGAGCTTCGCGCGCGGCGCATCGGCCGGCGTGAAGACGACGAGCGGCACGCCGAAGATCGCGGCAGCTTCCGCGAGTGCGCGGCCGTGATTGCCCGCCGATGCGGTCACGAACCGGTAGGCCGGCTCTCGGTGGCCCCCGCGTTCGAGCCTGGCGAGGACCGCGTTGAACGCGCCGCGCGCCTTGAACGTGTTCGCGCGCTGCATCGACTCGGCTTTCAGGCACACACGCGCCCGCACGACGTCGGACAGCCACTGCGATTCGATGAGCGGCGTTCGCCGGATGTACGGCGCGATCCGCCGCTTCGCTTCGTAGACGTCGATCACCGCTTCAGGATCTCGGGAAGCTGCGCGACGAACGCCGATCGGGCTATCACGTCGCCGACGCCCGCGCGCCGCGCCGCTTCGATCAGGTCCGTCTGCACGTGAGACACGTATCCGATCGTCGGAATCGACGCCAGTGCAGGAGTGGATTTGATCGATGCGGCGAGTCCGAGCGGATCGACCCGCGCGTTGTTGAGGTCGAGGATGACGAGCGTCGGCGGCGTCGCCGACTCGAGCGCCGCGCGCGCGGCATCGGCCGAGCGTGCGAAGGTCACCGCCACGCCGAGCTGGCCGGCGGTCGTTTTGATCTTCGAGGTGAACATTAGATCGTCGAGAACGGCTAAGATCATCGGTCGATCATGATAATTGAGGCGCAGGCCTCCGGCCCATTCATGGAAAACGGCTACGTCGTCGGCTGCGACCGCACCCGCGACGCGGTGATCATCGATCCCGGCGACGGCGTCGCTGATCTGCTGGCCTTCGCGGCGCGCGAGCGGCTGCAGATTCGGCACATCCTGCTCACCCACGCGCATCTGGATCACGTGACCGGCGTGGCGGCGGCGAAGCGCGCGCTCGGCGTCCCCGTCTATCTCCACCGGGACGATCTCTTTCTCTACGACCGGGTCGTGCAGCAGGGCGCGTCGTTCGGCATGCGCATCGAGCCGCAGCCGCCCATCGATGTCTTCTACACACCGGGCCAGGCGATCGCGTTCGGCGATCTCGAAGCGACGCCGCATCACACGCCGGGACACTGTCCCGGCGGCGTCTGCCTGGCGATCGCGCCGAAGGGGACGCCCGCGAAAGATCTCTTCGTCGGCGACACGCTCTTTGCCGGTTCGATCGGGCGCACGGACCTGCCGGGCGGCGACTACGACACGCTCATCGCGTCCATCCGTCACGTGCTGTTGGCGTTCGGTGACGATGCGGTCGTCTACTCGGGTCATGGCCCGGCGACGACGATCGGTCGGGAGCGCGCGACGAATCCGTTCCTGGCGTCGCTCGGCTGAAGCCTCGCGCTCCGCGAGACAGACTTTAGCCCAGCGTCAGCGTCAGCTCGACCCGACCAACCCGAAGCGTGTCGCCCTTCGACACGTGGGCTTTCGTCACACGCTTGCCGTTGACGTAGGTCCCATTGGTACTCTTCAAATCCACGACCTCGACGTGGTCGTCGGCTGCCGTCAGGCGGCAGTGCAGCCGCGAGACGAGCGCGGCATCGACGATGAAATCGGCGCGCGGCGCGCGCCCCACGGTCCTGACCGCACCGGGCCGCAGGCGGAATGTGCTGTCGTCACTCTTCAGAATCCACATGCGGCGTCTATGGTACGCGAGGTCGGGCGAACTTCGCCCCGCCCGATCTCGTCAACAGTGGTCATGAGTTCCGGAACATCGCGCAAAGGCCTGTACGTCGGCGCGGTCGCCGCGCTCGTCGTGGTCGTCGGCGCGGCCGGCTTCGTGACGCTCAAGGGCGCCGCACCTGACGTCGATCCCGCGAAGCTCGCCGTGGTCGACGAGGGGACGATGGTCAAGTCGGTCGTGGCGACCGGCAAGATCGAGCCGATCACGAAAGTCGAGATCAAATCGAAGGCGAACGGGATTATCGAGGTCCTGAACGTCGACGTCGACCAGCCGATCACGGAAGGCGAAGTCCTCGTCGAGCTCGACCGCGAGCAGCTCGCCGCCGCGCTGCGCGGCGCCGAAGCCAACCTGCAGGCCGCCCGCGCCTCGCTCGAAGGCGCCGAAGCGCAGCTGAAAAAGAATCGCGTCGAGGCCGAAGGGCCCGATGCCGAGTTCGCTCGGCGGGCGTACGATCGCGCTCGCGCGCTCTCCTCGCAGAACCTCATCGCGGCGTCCGCGCTCGACGACGCGCACGGTGCGCTCGAGGTCGCCGACAACAAGAAGCACGCCGCCGAATCGCAGCTCGCGATCAGCGAAGCGAAGGTCGCCGAAGCGCGCGCGCAGGTCGCCCAGGCTAAAGCCGCCGCCGATCGCGCGGCCGAGGATCTCGCGAACGCGACGCTCCGCTCGCCGATCACCGGCACCGTGCTCTCGCGCGACGTCGAAATCGGCAGTCCCGTGTCGTCGATCCTCAACCTCGGCGCGAACGCGACGCTGGTGATGACCGTCGGCGACATCGATCAGGTCTTCGTCCGCGGCAAGGTCGACGAGGCCGACATCGGCCGCGTCCGCCTTGGGCAGGCGGCGCGCATCCGCGTCGAGACGTTCAAGGACAAGGTGTTCAACGGCCGCGTCACGCAGATTTCGCCGATGGGCGTCGAGAAGGACAACGTCACCAACTTCGAGGTGAAGGTCTCGATCGACAACCCGGGCAAAGCGCTCAAGGCGAACATGACCGCGAATGCCGAGATCGTGCTCGAAGAACATCCGAACGCGCTCATCATCCCCGAGTCTGCCGTCACCTACGATGCGCAGAAGCGCGCGTTCGTCACCGTCGTCGCGCCCGGCGCGAAGAACGGCGTTCGCAAGGCGGCGGTGAAAGTCGGGATCGGCAACGGCACGAAGATCGAAGTGCTCGACGGTTTGAAGAAGGGCGACAAGGTCGTCACCGCCGGCTGACGCGCGTCTGTCATGCGCGAAGCGCTCACCCAGTCGTTCCAGAACCTGCGCGCGAACAAGCTGCGCAGCTTCCTGACCATGTTCGGCATTCTCTGGGGCATGATCTCGGTCGTCGTCCTGTCGGCGACCGGCGAAGGATTCCGGCAGGGCAACGACAAAGTTCTGCGCGAGCTCGGGAAGAATATCGGCATCATCTGGGGCGGACGCACCAGCCTCCAGGCGGGCGGCGAGCGCGCCGGCCGCGACATTCAGCTGACGCTCGAGGACGCCCGCGCCCTCGCGGCCGAGTCGTCGATGATCGCCGTCGTCAGCCCGGAGCTGCAGCGGAGCGCCGTGCGCGCCAAATCGGCGTACAACGCGGCGGCCGCGCAGGTGACCGGCATCGAGCCGCAGTATCAGGACATCCGCACGATCGAGCTCGAGTACGGCCGCAATTTCACGTTCCAGGACGAGGACCAGGTGTCGCGCGTCGCCATCGTCGGTTCCGACATGGCGGAGCAGTTGTTCGGCAAGCGCCACATCGTCGGCGAGGCGCTGACGCTCGACGGCGTGCCGTACGTCGTCGTCGGCAAGATCCGGAAGAAGAACCAGGACAGCAACTACAGCGGTCCCGACAACAACAAGATCTTCGTGCCGTTCGCGGCGATGACGCGCGACATGCCGCGCAAGGATGCGCCGCCCGGCGTGCTGTCGGACATCATCGTCGCGCCGAAGGACGGCGTCGTCGCCGACCTGCCGCGCGTGCTGAACGAGCGCACCGGCCGCATCGAGGACATCGACTGGCCGCTCGAGCGGAACGTCCGCGCGATTCTCGCGCGCCGCCACGCGTTCGATCCCGACGACAAGCAGGCGATCCAGATGTGGGACACGTCGCTCGAGACGCTGATGTTCGGGCGCATGATCGGCCACATCAAGTTCTTCTTCACGCTCGTCGGCATCGTCACGCTGCTGCTCGGCGGCATCGGCGTGATGAACATCATGCTGATCGCCGTCAAAGAGCGGACGCGCGAGATCGGCGTCAGGAAGGCGCTGGGTGCGACGACGCACGCGATCCAGCGGCAGTTCTTTCTGGAAGGGATGTTCCTGACGCTCGCCAGCGGCTGCGCCGGCATGCTCTTCGCGCTCGGCCTGTGCCGTCTCGTCAACATGCTGCCGCTGCCGGATCGATTCTCCGGAATGATCCTGTCGTGGCCGTCGGGTCTCGTGTCGCTGGCGACGCTCGTCGCGATCGGCGTCGTCACGTCGACGTATCCCGCGCGCAAGGCGGCGGAACTGCCGCCCGTCGAAGCGCTGCGCTTCGAGATGTGACCATGAAGGCGATCGTCGAGCTCTTCGTCGAGGCGTTCTACGGCCTGTATCACCACCGCTTCCGCGCGGCGCTCTCGATGCTCGGCATCGCGTGGGGGATTGTCTCCGTCGTCGTGCTGCTCGCGTACGGCGACGGCTTCAAGGAGGCGTTGGCGGCCGGCTTTCGCGGCGCGTTTTCCGACGGCACGGTCATCGTCTGGCCCGGCCAGACCAGTTTGCAGGCCGGTGGCGAGCGCGCCGGCAAGCGCGTGCGCGTGACGCCGGAGGACGTGCTCGCGCTCGGCGAGCTGCCGCTCGTCCGCAACGTCAGTCCCGAGTTCTTCCTCGACGCGCCGATCGTGTACGGCAACAAGCAGTCGAGCCATCTCGTCCGCGGCGTCGCGGCCAGCTACGGCCCGATGCGCGCCGAGAAGCCGCAGCCCGGCGGCCGCTTCCTCGACGACGAAGACGTGCGCCTGCGCCGCCGCGTTGCGTTCATCGGATCGGAGGTGCAGCGCAAGCTGTTTGCCGGCCGTCCGCCGGTCGGCGCCACGATTCGCGTCAAGGGCGAACCGTTCGAAGTGATCGGCGTGATGGAAGAGAAGGTGCAGCTCTCGAATTACCAGCGGCCCGACCGCTATTGCATCTTCATCCCATGGACGACGATGAGCGGCCTGACGGACACGCGGTACGTGAACACGTTCGTATGGCAGGCGGTCTCGCCGTGGATGGAACCGAAGGCGACGCGCGAGGTGCGCGAGTACATCGCGAAGCGGTACCGCTACAACGCGGCCGACGAGCGCGCGCTGAACATGTTCGGCTCCGAGCAGTCGCAGCAGATCATCGGCGGCATCGTCGGCGGCCTGAAGATCGTGCTGACGTTCATCGGCGTGTTGACGCTCGCGATCGGCGGCGTCGGCATCATGAACATCATGTTCGTCAACGTGCAGGAGCGAACGCGCGAAATCGGCGTGCGCAAGGCGCTCGGCGCGAAGCGCCGCGAGATCCTGCTGCAGTTTCTGCTCGAAGGGCTCGCGACGACGTTCGTGGGCGGCGTCGTCGGCATCGTGGTGTCGTCGCTGCTGGTCTGGCTGCTGAGCCCGCGGCCGTTCCTCGCCGAGCTGCTGGACGATGCGAGCCGCGTCAGCGACATCCATCTCGTCATGTCCGTGCCGCTCGTCGCGATCACGACGACGATCCTGATGCTCGTCGGCCTCGTCGCAGGCCTGTTGCCGGCGGTCAAAGCATCCCGTCTCGATCCGATTGAGGCGCTGCGCTACGAATAACCTTTCGGGGGCGCGGTCCGCCGGCGTCGTTGCGCTGGTCGGCGGCGTCCGTGTCCTCGCGTGCCTGACGGCCGCGGCACGCGCTCGTGATCAATCCCGCGTCCGCGCTGCGCGAAGAATAGCGTCGGCCGATCGATTGACGTCCGCCTCCGATGTCGACCAGTTCGACACTGAGATCCGCATCGCGTGGACGCCGTGCCATCTCGTCCCGCCGAGCCAGCAGACGCGCTCGTCCTGGACGCGCCGCAGCGTGTCGGCCGTGCGCGCGTCGCTGTCGCCGACGCGCACGAGCACCTGGTTCAGCACGACGTCGTTGAGGATCGCGATCGATGGATCTGTCTTCAGCCGATCGGCGAATCGGCGCGCGAGCGTGCAGCAGCGGTCGATCAGATCCGCGACGCCGCGGCGGCCGAGCGATCGCAGCGCCGCGTAGATCGCAAAGCCGCGGGCGCGCCGCGACGACTCCGGGGTCCAGTCCATGCCTTCGCGCGGCTCGCCGGCGGAGCGCACCAGATAGGCCGCGTCCATGCTCATCGCGGCGCGGTGCGCTTCCGGGTGCGCCGTGAACGCGAGGCCCGAATCGTAAGGGACGTTCAACCACTTGTGCGCGTCGGTCGCCCACGAATCGGCGCGCGCGGCGCCGCGGACGTGGCGGCGGAGGTCGGGGCTCGCGGCCGCCCACAGCCCGAACGCGCCGTCGACGTGCAGCCACGCGTTCCGGCGCGCGCAGGCGTCGGCAATGGCGTCGAACGGATCGAACGCGCCGGTGTTCACGTTGCCCGCCTGGGCGCAGACGATCGTCGGCCCGTCGATCCGATCGAGCGCCGACGTCAGCGCGTCGGCGCGCATGCGTCCCTGCTCGTCGGCGGGAACGCGAACGAGCGTCTGCGATCCGACGCCGAGCAGCCGCAGCGCGCCGACGACCGACACGTGCACTTCGTCGCCGACGACCACAGTCAGCCGCGGCGCGCCTTGCAGCCCGCGCGCTTCGACGTCCCACCCGGCGCGGCGGAGCAGCTCGTGACGCGCGGCCGCGAGCGCCGTGAAGTTCGCCATGTGACAGCCGGTCGTGAAAGCGATGCTCGCCTCTGACGGCAGGCCGAGCAGATCGATCAGCCACGCGCCGGCGATCTCCTCGACAACCGCGGCGGCGGGCGACATGACATACAACGCCGCGTTCTGATCCCACGCCGCGGCGAGCCAGTCGGCCGCCATCGCGGCGGGGAGCGCGCCGCCGGTCACGAAGCCGAAGTACCGCGGACCGGTGGTTGTGACGAGTCCGGGCTCGGCCGCGGCTGCCAGCGCACGAACGACCTCCTCGGCAGCCACGGGATCATCCGCGAGTGGCGCGCCGAGCGCGGCACGCAGCGCGTCGGCCGTCGCCGACGGCCACACGGGCCGCGCACTGCGGTCCGAGACGTAGGCGCGCGCGCGATCGAACGCGCACGCGAGCGCCGGATCGGTCAGCGGGCCGTCAGTGTCTTGTTCAGCCACGAGACGATCGCCTCGGTGACAGCCGGGCTGACGTGCGCGTTCTGCAGCGTCGCGTATTCGTCGACCTCGCCCGTCTTCGCGGGCACGAGCAGGTGATTCACGCCCGGCAGCTTCACTTCGTCGGAGGTCGACTCCTTCTTGCGGCTCTTCGCGAGCTGCTCGAGGCGATCGGCATTCGACGGATCGACCTGCGTATCGAGCTCGCCCTGCACGATCAAGATCGGCTGCTTCACCTTCGGGACAATCTTCTCCGGATCGTTCGCGAGCAGACTCTGGAATTCCGGACTGGTGACCTGGCCGCGCACGTTCGCCGGCAGTTGCTCGATTCCCTTGCCGGTGACCGCCGCGTCGTTGATCTTCTTCTGCAGATCGATCCGCTCCTGCTTCTGCTCCGGCGTCAGCGAGAGGCGATCGAGCAGATGCCGCTGCTGCGCGAGCACGAGCTCCGATCCGCTGACGCCATTGGCGGCGAGCAGCGCCACGGCGGCGATGCGCTTGTCCTTCTCCGCCGCCATCAGCGCCACCGCGCCGCCTTCGCTGTGCCCGACGACGGCGATGCGCTTCGGATCGACGTCCTTGCGATCGGCGAGATAGTGCACCGCGGCGCGGAGGTCCTCCGCGTAATCGGCCAGCGCCGCCGTGTCGGGACGGCCGCCCGACTGGCCGTTGCCGCGCTTGTCGTACCGCAGGACGAGATAGCCGGCGTCCGCGAGCGCGTCCGCCATCTGACCCATGATCGGAATGCCGAAGACGACGCTGTCGCGATCGTGCGGACCGCTGCCGCTGACGAGCACGACAGCCGGCAGTTTGCCCGCGGCGGCCTGCTTCGGTTTCGACACCGTGCCGGCCAGCGTCACGCCGTTGTCGCCGAACTTCACCTGCTCGTCGTTGGGCCGCGAGATCGTGACGACGCGCGACGACACCGACGCGAGATCCTCGCGCACGACGTCGAGGCTCTGCGCGGGGACGGTCAGGCGGAGGAATCGTCCGTTCGCGTCGCTCCACACGTCGGCGTCGAGGGGCGCGCCGCCGGCTGTCAGCGTGATCGACGTGCGACGGGCGACGACGAGGCCGTTGACGGTTTGAATATGCTGCGTGCTGGACGCGCCGACCGGAATGTCGATGCTCGCCTGGCCCGGAATGTACGCGTGAAGGGTCGCGCCGGCCTCGGCCGTGCGCAGCCGCTGCGCCAGCGCGACGTAGCCGGCGAAGAACAGGTTGGGCAGCAGCACCGCGTCGGCCGCAATCGTGTCGTCTTTGTCGATCGTCCGGCCGTTCTGAAACACATGCGTCTTCGCCGTCTTCCCTTCGACGGCGACGCGCAGCGCGAACACCTGGTTGCGAATCGTGCCGTCGATCGCGGCCGCGAGCGGCTTCCAGTCCGGGTCGTATGTGATCTCGAGCTGACGCGTGACGATCTCGAGCGGCGCGCCGAGCTGACCGGAGCTGCGGATCGTCCACCCTTCCGGCGACCGAGCGACGCTCATCTGCTCGGACCCGAGCGGCGCGCCGCCGAGAAACACACGATAGGTGTCTTGGGCGGCCGCGGCGGTCGACAGCGTCAGCGCGGCCAGCAGGTGCACGGCGCACAGCGTCCGCTGCACCGAAGACATAAAATGTCCAGAGGACATGCAGACAGCATACACTGCGGCGCACGAGCAGGCCGCGTGGCTCGATCGGTCACGTCGCGGGCGAATCGTCGTGTCCGGCGCCGATCGCCGCTCGTATCTGCAGGGGCTGCTCACCAACGACATCGCGGCGCTGACCGCGGGCACCGGCTGCTACGCGGCGTACCTCACCGCGCAGGGACGCATGATTGCCGACGTGTGGGTCTACGAGCTCGGCGACGTCATCCTGCTCGCGATGCACGGCGACGTGAACGACACCGTGCTGGCGCGGCTCGATCAGTTCATCTTCGGCGAGGACGTACAGCTCGGCGACGTCACCGCGACGTTTGCCGCGATCGCCGTCGTCGGGCCGCAGTCGGCGGCCGTCGTCTCGCGGGCGCTCGGCGGCGTGGCAGCGGACGCGCTGAGCGCGCTTCCGGAACACGGAAACGTGCGCGCGTCGTTCGCCGACGCGCCGGCGATCGTCACGCAGATCACCGACGTCGGCGAGCCGGGCTTCGAGATCTACATCGGCGCGGAGCAGCGCGACGCGCTCGTGCGCGCGATCGGCGCCGCTGGCGCGGCCGCGCTCGATGCCGAGGCGGCCGAGACGATCCGCATCGAAGCGGGCGTGCCGCTCTTCCACCGCGACATGGACGAAGAGACGATTCCGCTCGAGGCAGGCCTCGAATCGCGCGCGATCAATTTCACCAAGGGCTGCTACGTCGGCCAGGAGGTGATCATCCGCGTGCTGCACCGCGGACACGGGCGTGTCGCCCGACGCCTCGTCCGGCTCGACGTCGAGGGCGCGGACGTGCCGCAGCCATCGGCGGCGATCGAAGCCGGCGACAAGATCGTCGGCAAGGTGACGAGCGCGGTGTTCTCGCCGCGGCTCGGCCATCCGATCGCGCTCGCGTACGTTCAGCGCGACGTCGCCGAGCCCGACACGATCGTGCGGATCAGCTCTTCGTCGGCCGGCGGAAATCTCAGCGCGCCCATCTCGGCGCGCGTGACCCAGCGCATCTCCTGACCGAGCTGCGGCCGCGGCTCGCCCGCGACCTCGCACCGGAAGAAGTGCAGTTCCACGGACCGCTCGGGGTACTGGTGCGTGACGGTGAAGATCTCGTCGCCGATGCGCGCGTCGACCGCGAGCTCTTCGCGCAGTTCGCGCGCGAGGCACGCGTCCAATGCCTCGCCCGCGTCGCACTTGCCGCCTGGAAACTCCCAGTAGCCCTCGAGGTGCACCCCTTCCTGCCGGCGCGTCACGAGGAACCGCTCCTCGCGTTGGACGACGGCGGCCGCTACGACGAGCGTCTTCGCCACGCGCACGACTTCTTCATGGGACAGACGAGGCACTGTGGATTGCGCGCGGTGCAGAGCGTTGCGCCGAAGTCCATCAGCGCCTGGTTGAAATCGTACACGTGCCGGTGGGGCACGAGCGCCTCGGACATGGACCAGAGGTGACGCTTCATCGCATGCGCCTTCGGATCGCCGCGGCCGATGAAGACGCGGAAGAGCACGCGCGCCACGTTCGTATCGAGGATCGCCGCGCGCTCGCGGAACGCGAAGCTGCGGATCGCTCCGGCGGTGTACTGTCCGATGCCCTTGAACGACAGGAGCGTCGCTTCGTCGGACGGCAGCGCGCCGCCGTAGTGCGCGACCGCTTCGCGCGCGATCGACTGCAGCCGTTTCGGCCGGATGTTGTAGCCGAGCGGATACCACGTCCTCGTCACCTCGTGCTCCGGCGCGTCGGCGAGCGCGTGCAGCGTCGGGTATTTCTCGAGCCACTCGTGGTACTTCGGCATCACGCGATCGACCTGCGTCTGCTGCAGCATGATTTCCGACACGAGGATGTGATACGGGTCGTCCGTGCGGCGCCATGGCAGGTCGCGGCCGTGACGCCGATACCACGTCAGCAGCCGCGCGCGGAACCGGCGGCGCTCCGGCGGCGCCGGGATCAAAAGCTTCGACATATACTCGAACCGTGAAACTCTACACGCGGACCGGCGATACCGGCGAGACGTCGCTGTTCGACGGGACGCGCGTCAGCAAGCACGATGCGCGCGTCGATGCGTACGGCGAGGTCGACGAAACGAACGCGTGGCTCGGCCTCGCGCGCGCATCCGGTCTCGATCCGCCGCTCGCCGACGCGCTCGTCGCGATTCAGCGCGATCTGTTCGCCCTCGGCGCGCAGCTCGCCGATCCCGCGGACAAGATCGCGACGCGCGTCACGAAGGCGGTGATCGCCGACGCCGATGTCGAACGGCTCGAGCAGTGGATCGACCGCCTCGACGCCGAGCTGCCGCCGCTGCGCCGTTTCATCCTGGCGGGCGGCACCCCCGCCGGCGCCGCGCTCCACGTCGCGCGCACCGTCTGCCGCCGCGCGGAACGCCGCATCGTCGCGCTCGAGCCGCCCGTCGACGCGGTGCTGATCCGCTACGTGAACCGCCTCTCGGATCTCCTGTTCGTGCTCGCGCGCGTGGCGAATCACAGAGGCGGCGTTCCCGAGGTGGAGTGGTGACGCGTTTCTGAGTCTCGCCGCTGCACATCGCGCCTGACGGCATCGAACACGGCGCGCGCCAGCTCCTGCGACACGCGCTCCCGGATCGCGCCGCACTCGACGAGCGTCGTCCCGGCGAGCGTCTCGATCGCGACGTCCCAGCGATCGCGCGCGATCCCCTCCGGGTGATCTTCGAAGCTGGTCGGCTGCGGCCGCTGACGGTCGTCGGCGTGGCGATCGGAGACGTAGGCGGCGATGGGCGCGCCGTTGATCAGCACGCGGACGGCGACGATGAGATCTTTGTCGATCGATTGGTCGCCGTAGTGGAACCGCACGGCGTCCTCGCTGAAGAGGACGAGGTCGTCTTCGGCGGGAATCTCCGCGACGATCGAGCGTCCGAGCGCGCGTTCCGAGTCGAACGCGCGCTGGCGGCGCCGCCGCATCCGCCGCAGCGTGTCGGCGAGGCGCAGCGCGACGAACAGCAGCACGACGGCGACGATCCCGGCGACGAGGTCACGCATTAGAATGCCCGACTGGGGACTGACGACTGCCGACTGACGACTTGCACGCTCGCGCGTATGCGGCGTGCGCTGCGATGGCGCGCGAGCACTACGAAAACTTCCCCGTCGCGTCCTGGCTGCTGCCGCGCGCGATGCGTCCGCACGTCGCCGCCGTGTATGCCTACGCGCGCGTGGCCGACGACATCGCGGACGAAGGATCCGCGCCGGCCGAAACGCGGCTGACCGAGCTCGACGCCTGGAAGCGCCGGCTGCACGCGGCCGTCGCCGTCGAGGCGGCGCTGGCGCCGCCGCATCCGGACGACGATCTGATCGTGATCGCGCTCGCGCATTCGATTCGGACGCTCGATCTGCCGATCGCGCTGTTCGACGATCTCCTGAGCGCGTTCGGTCAGGATACCATGACGACTCGATACGACTCGTGGGGCGACGTGTTCGACTACTGCCGCCGATCGGCCAATCCGGTCGGCCGGCTCGTCCTGCGCATCGCCGGCTATCGCGACGCCGCGCTCGATCGATCGTCGGACGCGTTGTGCACCGCGCTGCAGCTCGCGAATTTCTGGCAGGACTTCGGCCGCGACTGGCGGGCCGGCCGCCTCTACGTGCCGCGCGAGGTCCAGCGCGCCGCCGGCGCGGACGAAGCAACGCTCGCGAGCGGTCGTTTCGACGAAGCGTGGACGCGCGCGATGGCGACCTGCGTCTCGGTGACCGACGATCTGTTCGCGGCGGGACGCGCCGTGTGCGACGGCGTGCGCGGACGGCTGCGGTACGAGCTGCGGTTCACGTGGCTCGGCGGCCGCCGCATCCTCGCGCGCGTCGATCGCACGCGCGCATCGCTCCTGTCGTCTCGCCCCACACTCGGGACCGCCGACGTGCCGGCGATCCTCTGGCAGGCGCTGCGCTGGTAAATGGCTCGCCAGACCAGCTTCTACTACTCGTTCCTCGTCCTCCCGGCGTCGCAGCGGCGCGCGATCATCGCCGTCTGGGATTTCTGCCGCGCCGTGGACGATGCCGTCGACGAATCGCCGGCGGGCGACGTCGGCTTTTGGCGCGACGAGTTGGCGCGCTGTTACGACGGCCGCGAGCCGCGCACGCCGCAGGGACGCGCGCTGCAGCCGTTCGTCGGCGCGTTCGACCTGCCGCGTCAGGCGTTCGCGGATGTCATCGACGGCGTCGAAATGGATCTGGTCCACAGCCGCTACGAGACGTTCGATGATCTCTTCGAGTACTGCCGTCGCGTCGCGTCGGCCGTGGGCCTGATCTGCATTCGCATCTTCGGCTGCACGAGCGACGCGGCGACGCAGTACGCGCTGAACCTGGGAGTAGCGCTGCAGTTGACCAACATCCTGCGCGACGTCAGGACCGATCTCGAGCGCGGCCGCGTCTACCTGCCGCTCGCCGATCTGCTTGCGTGCGGCTGCACCGTCGACGATCTGGCTGCCGGCACGCCGAGCGAACCGGTGCGCCGGCTGATCGCGTTCGAGTGCCGTCGCGCGCGCGACTACTACGAGCGCGCCGTCGCGTCGCGGCCCGAGGCGGATCGGCGCAAGCTGGTGGCGGCCGAGATCATGCGCGCGGTGTATTTCGAGATCCTCCGCCGGATCGAGCGGAGCGGCTACGACGTGTTCTCGGCGCGCGCCCGCGTGCCGCGGCCTCGGCAGGCGATCATCGCGATTCGACAATGGCTCCTGACGTAGACGTCGTCGTCGTCGGCGCCGGGTTCGCGGGCCTGAGCGCGGCGGTGCGGCTCGCGCGCGGCGGCGCGCGCGTCGTCGTGCTGGAAGCGAAGGCGCGGCTCGGCGGGCGCGCGACCGCGTTCGTCGATCGCGACAGCGGCGAACTGGTCGACAACGGTCAGCACGTCCTGCTTGGCTGCTACACGGAGACGTTCGCGTTCCTGCGCGAGATCGGCGCGATCGAGCACGTGGCGCTGCAGCCGCAGCTCGCCGTCACGATGATCGATCGCGCGGGACGAAGGAGTCGCCTGTCGTGTCCGCCGCTGCCGCCGCCGCTGCACTTGCTCGCCGGCGTGCTCGAGTGGGACGCGCTCGCCTGGACCGATCGGCTGTCGGTGCTCGGTCTCGGGCGCGCGATTCGGCAGCAGCTCGCGTCACCCGGGGAGACGGTGGAGAACTGGCTGATCCGCAACGGCCAGACGGCGCGCATACGGGAGCTGCTGTGGGAGCCGCTCGCGCTTGCGGCGCTGAACCAGCCGCCGGACCGCGCGGCCGCGCCGATGTTCGCGCGCGTGCTGTCGCAGATGTTTGCGAACGACCCGCGCGCGGCTGCGATCGCGCTGCCGGTCGAGCCGCTGCACGAGATGTACGCCGAGCCGGCGCGCCGCGACATCGAGCGGCACGGCGGCGAGGTCCGCACCGGCGTCACCGCGCGCGTGGTCGTCGAGGGAGACGCCGTCGTCGCCGTCGAAGCGGCGGGCGAGCGCTGGGGCGTCTCGCGCGTCATTTCGGCCGTCCCGTGGTTTGCGTTCGGCGATCTGTTCGGGCAGGTGCCGCCGGCGCTGGCGGGCATCGCCGATCGCGCGCGCACGCTCGCGGCGTCGCCGATCGTCACGGTCGATCTCTGGTTCGATCGGCCCGTCGTCGACGAGCCGTTCATCGGCCTGCCCGGCCGCGCGATGCAGTGGGTGTTCGACAAGGGTTCGTACCTCTCGCTCGTGTCCAGCGGCGCGGACGACATCCTGCGCCGCACGAACGCCGAGCTGATCGCGCTCGCGCACGGCGAGCTGCTCGACGCGATGCCCACCACCCGTGCCGCGCGGCTCGTGCGCGGCGCCGTGATCCGCGAGCCGCGTGCGACGTTTTCGCTCGCCCCAGGTCAGCCGCCGCGGCCCCGGACCGAGACGCCGATTCGCGGTCTGTGGCTCGCGGGCGATTGGATCGACACGGGACTCCCCGCGACGATCGAAAGCGCGGTCGCCTCGGGCCACCGCGCAGCAAATCTGGTTATTGGGTAAATTAGCCATTACCCGATTTCCCAATTACCCGATTGCCGTGAACGCCATCGTCATTCACTACAAGGAGCTCGCGCTGAAGGGACGCAATCGTCCCTGGTTCATCAAGCTCCTCGTGGGCAACCTGAAGATGGCGCTTGCGGGCCTGCACGTGCCGGCGGTGCGATCGCTGATGGGGCGCATCGAAGTGGAGTTGTCGCCCGAATCGCCGGTCGACGAGGTGCGCGATCGGATTCGCCGCGTGTTCGGCATCGCGAACTTCTCGTTCGCGAATCGCGGACCGCACGAGTTTCGTCAGCTGGCCGACGCGATCCTGCGCGACCTCGGCGATCGTCAGGCCGACTCGTTCCGCGTCTCCGCGACGCGCGCCGACAAACGGCTGCCGTTCACCTCGCCGCAGGTCGAGCGCGACGTGGGCGGCCTCATCAAGCAGGCGAAAGGGTGGCGCGTCGATCTCGACGAACCCGCGCTGACGATTCACATCGAGATGCTGCCGGACGAGGCGTTCTACTTCTTCGGGAAGGAGCGCGGCGCCGGCGGGCTGCCGACCGGCACCGGCGGACGCGTCGCGTGCCTGCTCTCCGGCGGCATCGACTCGCCCGTCGCCGCGTATCGGATGATGCGGCGCGGCTGCACGGTGCTGTTCGTCCACTTCCACAGCTATCCGATTCTGTCGCGCGCGTCGCAGGAGAAAGTGCGCGAGATTGCGCGCCTCCTGACCGCGCACCAGCTCCGCGGCCGCCTCGCGCTCGTGCCCTTCGGCGAGCTGCAGCAGCAGATCGTCTTGTCCGCGCCGCCCGAGCTGCGCGTCGTCCTCTACCGCCGGCTGATGCTGCGGATCGCCGAGCGGCTCGCGCGCCGCTGGGGTGCGCGCGCGCTCGTCACCGGCGAGGTCATCGGTCAGGTGGCGTCGCAAACGCTCGAGAACCTGACGACGATTGCGAAGGCGGCTTCGATGGAAATCCTGAGGCCGCTCGTCGGCATGGACAAGGATGAGATCTCGGACGAGGCTCAGCGGATCGGGACGTTCCCGATCTCGATCATGCCGGACCAGGACTGCTGCACGCTGTTCACGCCGCGCTTTCCGGCGACGCGCGTCCGCCCCATCGACGCCGACGCGGCTGAAGCGGTGCTGCCGGTCGAAGAGATGGTCGCGGCCGCGGTGACGGCGACCGTCTTCGAGACGTTCCGCTTCCCGAGGCCGGTGCTAGAATCGACTTCCTTACGGTCAGGAGATGCGCCAGATGGCCACAGTCGTTGATAGTTCGCGCACGGAAGAGATCCTCGGCTCCGATGCGAAATCGCTGCTGCAGCATACGTGCAAGACGATCCCGAAGGAGAGCCTGCACCTGCCCGGTCCGGATTACGTCGAGCGCATCTACAGCGGATCCGATCGGCCCGCGCGCGTGCTGACGGCGCTGCAGTCGCTCCTCGATCACGGCCGGCTCGGCGGCACCGGCTACGTGTCGATCCTGCCGGTCGATCAGGGCATCGAACACTCGGCCGGCGCGTCGTTCGCGCCCAACCCGATGTACTTCGATTCCGAGAACATCGTGAAGCTCGCGATCGAAGGCGGCTGCAACGGCGTCGCGTCGACGCTCGGCGTGCTCGGTTCGGTCGCGCGCAAGTACGCGCACCGGATTCCGTTCCTGCTGAAGTTCAACCACAACGAGTTCATCTCGTACCCGAACAGCTTCGATCAGATCCGGTTTGCGAGCATCAAGCAGGCGTTCGACATGGGCGCGATGGGCGTCGGCGCGACGATCTACTTCGGCTCCGAGGAATCGAAGCGCCAGCTGCAGGAAGTGACGCACATGTTCCAGCAGGCGCACGAGCTCGGCATGTTCACCGTGCTCTGGTGCTACCTGCGCAACCCGGCGTTCAAGACGAAGGACGTCGACTATCACGTCGCCGCCGATCTCACCGGTCAGGCAAACCACCTCGGCGTCACGATCGAGGCCGACATCATCAAGCAGAAGCTGCCGTCGACCAACGGCGGCTTCACGGCTCTGAATTTCGGCAAGACGAACAAGAAGGTGTACACGGACCTGACGAGCGACAACCCGATCGATCTCACGCGCTACCAGGTGGCCAACTGCTACATGGGCCGCGCGGGACTGATCAACTCGGGCGGCGAATCGAAGGGCGAGAGCGATCTGAAGGACGCCGTGACGACCGCCGTCATCAACAAACGCGCGGGCGGGATGGGGCTGATTTCGGGACGCAAGGCGTTTCAGCGCCCGATGAAAGAAGGCGTCGCGCTCCTGAACGCGATTCAGGACGTGTATCTGAACAACGCAATCACCGTCGCGTGAATTGGAGGATTTGAGGATTTGAGGATTGGAGGATTGGTGGTCAAATCCTCCAATCAATCCTCAAATCACCAATCCTCAAATCCTCAAATTCACCGTAGGCGCAGCGTTCTGCCGTTCGCGAACGTGAAGTAACCGCCGCCGCCGGGGAACGGCAGCACGACGACGTTCGATCGCTCGGCGACGATGTGCGCGTCCTTCACGCGTTGATCGCCGGCGGTGACGAAGAAGCCCACCTGTTCGCCGTTGCCCGGCTGGCGGTTCGCCAGCGGTCCCCACACCGGCGCGCTGTAGTACCAGTTGTAGCCGTACTCCCACGGCGGTCCGCCCTGTCGATCGAGTCCGTACCAGTACTCCACGCCGCCTGACGTGTACCAGCGTCCGCCGATGTTCTCGACCATCCAGACCGTGTACTGAATCGGCCCGTCCCACCCGGGCGGGACGACGTCGGGCCAGCGGCCGGGGCCATCCTTCTTGGAGAAGTCGATGCGCAGGCCGCCGCCGCCGAAGTCCATGCCCGTGATCTGCGTCGTGATCGGCCAGTTCGCCACATCCGCCGGCGATCCGCCGGTCACCACCGCGCTGTGCAGATCGAGGCCGTCGCTCGGCCCGCTCGGCGTGGGCGCCGGCTGCGGCACCGGCGTGGGATCGGTCGGCGGCGCCGGCGGCGCCGACGCGGGCTGCGGCTTGTGCAGCACTTCCGTCCCGTGCACCGGCCCCAGACACGTCGTCCCGCTGTAGGGCAGGTTCAGCGTGTTGCCGTTGTCCTCGATCGTGCCGTTCGCGGTCACCTTGAACGTGCAGTTCGGAATGCCCGGCATGCTGCCCGAGCCGTCCATCGTCACCGACACGCTGGTGCCGTTCAACTGACCGTTCACCGACGCCGACACGGTGAGGCCGTTGCCGCACACCGCGGTGAACGTGCCGGCGATCGTGTTCGCGGTCTGCGACGCGATCTGATATTGGAAGTTGCCGCACGTGCTCGCCGCCGGCAGCGTGGCGGAGACCGACGAGGTCCACACGCCGACGATCGACGGCGAGTTCGACGCACCGCCCGCCGCCGGCGTGCCGGCGGGCGCCGCGGCGCCCGTCGTGGACGTGGACGAAGGCGCCAAGGTGCTCGTCGAGTGCTGGAAGCCGCACGCGCCAACGGCCGCCGCGAGGGCGAGCACCGTCAGGAGCGAAAGCGATCTGCTGCTGACCATGATTACAAACCTGTTCCTGGGCGCACGCTTTTGGAGCGTCCGCCGAGCCGCTGATCGAAATTACCGATACTTAGAAAGAAGAGGTTGATCCGTTAGCAGGACCGCAGCCAGCCGCCTTCGCGCTTCGCGCTTCGGCGCTCCAGGGCGCATCCGCGTGCAGGGTCTTTCAGACGCGGACGGGATGGCGCAGGCCTTCGAGGTAGTCTCGCAGGCCGTCGTGCGTACTCCGGAACGCCAGAGTATTCCATGGAATATTGTTGGCGTCGAACACAGCCGTTTCCAGACACTCCTCGTCGGTGCTGAGCTCTCCGCCGACCGCGGTCGCGGCGTAGACGACGATGATCGGCGCGCGTCCGGGGTACGAATAGATGTTGACGAGCGCGTCGAGGCGCACGTCGAGTCCGCACTCTTCGCGCGCCTCCCGGACGGCCGCGTCGGTGAGCGGCTCGCCGCGATCGACGTACCCGCCTGGAAACACCCACAGGCCGTAGCCCGGTTCGATCGCGCGGCGGACGAGCACGAGACCGCCCTCCGGCGTCGCGACGATCGTGCCGACCGCGATCTTCGGGTCGATGTAGAAGACGAAGCCGCACTGCGTACAGACAGGACGATCGGGCTCGGTCGCTTTCAGCGAGCGCCGCTCGAGCGGTCCGCCGCAGCGCGGGCAGAAGCGGTAGGCGTGCGACTCGTCATGCGGGTGGAGGGGCGGCGAAGCCATATAATTCGAAGATTATGTCCATTCTGAAGGTCGCGCGCATGGGGCATCCCGTGCTCCGGCGCAAGGCGCGCGCACTGGAGAAAAGCGAGATTGCGTCGGCGGCCGTCCAGAAGCTCATCGACGACATGATCGACACGATGGTCGAGTACCACGGCGTCGGCCTGGCGGGGCCGCAGGTGCACGAAAGCCTGCGGCTGTTCGTGGCGGCGCTCGACGCGGCCGACGAGGACGAGGGCCGCGACCCCGAGCCGATCGTCATCATCAACCCCGAGATCACGCCGGTCGGCAGCGACACGGTCGAGGACTGGGAGGGATGCCTCAGCATTCCCGACATCCGCGGCAAAGTGCCGCGCGCGCGAGAGATTCGTGTGCGCGCGTACGATCGGCGCGGCGATCGTGTCGAACTGCGCGCGCACGACTTCCCGGCGCGCGTCATCCAGCACGAGACGGATCATCTGGACGGGATTCTGTTTTTCGATCGGATGCGCGGACTCGAGTCGCTGACGTTCCTCGACGAGTACTCGCGCTACTGGGCCAAGGACTGACGCTTCTTCTCGAGCGCGCGTTCCGACTGCAGGCGCTCGAGCTCCACCTGCGAATGATCCGCGAAGCGCATCGCGGCGGCGATGCCGCGGTGGCCGGCGACGTCCGCGATCGCGCGGTGCATCAACTGACAGATCCGTCGGTAGGACGGATGTCCCTGCGGCGCGGTGCGCAGCTCGATGACGTGCATCGCCTCGCGCGCGTTCATCTCCATGTAGAACCGCACGCGGAAGGCCATCACGACCGCGTAGGGCGCGGCGTCGGCGAGTCCGCGCGCGTGGATGGCGTCGTGCAGCGCCGCTGAACGTTCCATCACCCGCCGCCAGTCGGCGAGCGCGCCCGCCTCTTCGATCGCCGCCGGCTCGACGTAGCCGTGGCGCGGGCTGAGCGGCTGCCATTCGAGCGTGAGCAGCCGATGCCGCTGCAGATCGCGGAAGGCGCCGTAATCGCCGAGGACGTCGAAGCGATAGCTGGTGCGCTCGAACGCGCGTCCCGGCTTCTGCCGTCGGTTCGTGCGCTGGCCGACGTAGGCGGCGAGGAGCGCCGCGCGCTCGTCGGCCGTCATGCCGCGCGCGCGCGCGAGGAGTTCCGTGTCCGGCAGCGACGAGACCGCGTAGAGCGCGGCGGCGACGACTTTCAGTTCGCCATCGGGATCGAAGTCGGCGAGCGTCACCTCGTCGCGCGGCTCGCTGTCCGGGCCATCCGCGCGCGACTCGACGAACGGCGCGGCGAGCTGCGCGAACGCGGCGCGGGTGCCGGCGAGATACTCGATCGTGCGTCCGCCGCGGGTCGGTTGATCGACGCGCGATAAGAATGCGGGGATCAGCTGTCGCAGCTCGGTGAGGATCTGCTGGGCGCAGCCGCGAACCTCGTCGAGCGGATGCGCGAACATGCGCATCAGCAGCGCTTCGAACGCCTGGCCGGTGCCGAACAGCCCGACGTTGCTCGTGGTGGCGGCGGGCAGCAGGCCGCGGAGCGTGTCGAGCGCCTTGGCGCGGATCACCGATCGGTACACCGCGTCGGAGTCGTCGGGCGATTGCGGGTACTTCGCCCGGAAGTGCGCCTCCATCGCGGGAATCCAGCGCGCGTACGTGTCGAACGCCTCGTCGAGCGTGCGCACGAAGTCGGCGGCGAGCGGCGTTCCGTCGAGTTCGGCGGGCACGTGATACTTCCAGCGGCCGCCCGGACGGTCGGTGTAGGGGACGTAGCGCGTCGACTGTTCGAGATACGCCATCAGGCGTCCCCACTCGAGCACTTTGGTGAGGATGTTCGAGACGCCTTCGCACGCGATGTGCGCGCCGCCGAGTTGCGCGACCGAATCGTCGCCGTAGTCGGCGAGGACTTTGGCGTAGAGGCGATCGGCGCGATCGGTGCCGGGCCCCGGGCGGGTCGACGAACGATCGGCGGCCGGCAGATCGTTCGCGAATTCGTCGAGGAACAGGCGGCGCACGGACTTGGCGGATCGCGAGTAGCGGGCGAAGAGCGCGCCCTTCACCGTTTCGGGCAGGTTGCGCAGCGCGAAGACGGGGCGATCGGTGTTGGTGAAGTACGGGTCGAGCGCGCGAATTTCGTCGGCGGTGAAGCGCTCGGCGGCGGACGTGGGGAAGGCCACGGGCGGAGTATTGTACCGCGCATGGCGGAGTTCGCTCATCGGCATCGGATCGGCGTGCGGTTTCGCGACTGCGACGCAATGGGTCACGTGAACCACGCGGTGTACTTCACGTACTTCGAGCAGTGCCGGCTGACGTGCTGGCGCGAGCGGACGGGGTCCGCGCATCCGTATACGCGCGTGATCATCGCGCGGGCGGAGTGCGATTACCGGTCGCAGGCGGTGTTCGGGGACGAGCTCGAGGTGCGCATGACGGTGGGGGAGATCGGGCGATCGAGTTTCGTGTTGCGCTATCGGATCGAGCAGGTGCGGGACGGACGGCTGGTCGCGGAGGGAGTCACCGTGATGGTGGCGTTTGACTACGAGCGAGGCGTGTCGGTGCCGCTGTCGGACGAGGCGCGGGCGCTGTTGGCGACGCTGTCGGGTCCGTGAACCGGGGGGAGTCGGGTACGCACCCGGTACGTGTCAGGTACGACTCGGGTACGTGTCGGGTGCGACTCGGGTACGTGTCGGGTACGAGTCGCGTACGCACCCGGCTCTCATTCGTGCCGCTGTTCGACGAGCTGCTCGTCCGTCAACTGTTCGGCGAACAGCGCTCGATACGCGTTCTGTCGCGCGTCTGGCGTGGATCCGAGCCCCACGTACACCGGATGCGGCGTCAGCCACTCCGGAAATTCTCCCGACGCATACGCGTGATAGCTGCACCACCGATAGTCCGCGGGGGCGCTGACGATGTGGGCGCGGACGGGGTTCTGCTCGACGTAACGGAGGCAGTTGAGCGCGTACCGCTCGTCGCCGATCACCCGCGACTTGTATCGCTCGCCCCAGATCGTCCCGCAGCGCGCGTATTTCTTGTTGAAGTATCGCGTGTGCTTGAGCGCCAACGACTGCATGGCGCGCGGCAGTTCCGACGGCGACGCCGTGATCACCAGGTGCGTGTGCGTCGTCATCAACGCGAACGCATGCAATTGGATCGCGACGTCCTGCACGATGCGTCGCAGGAATCGCAGGAACACCTGACGATCGTAGTCGTCGACGAAGATGTTCATCTTGTTGTTGCCACGTTGCGTCACGTGGACACTGAGGCCATCGACGAGTGCGCGGCGTGTTCGTCCCATGGCTGCTTGCGAGTGGCAACAGCCATTCCCGATCCCGATCGTAAGAATCGTTAGCGTTTTCGCCGATCGCCGTTGACAAGCGGGCACGACCTGCCCGGACCCATCGATCCACCCGCTGCAATCTCTGCCCGGCGTGACGGGTTCGTACCCGAGTCGTACCCGCGCCGCACCTGACACGCACCCGGACACGTACCCGAGTCGTACCCGACTCGTACCTGACACGGACCCGAGTCGTTCTACAATCGACGCATGGTCTACATCTTCGGCAAAGACACCTGACCCTACACGCAAGCCGCCCGGGACGATCATGAACGGCGGCACGTCGCGTTCGAATACATCAACGTCAAGAAGGACGCCGCACAGCTCCAGCGCATGCTCGGCTACACCCTCGGCCGCCGCGCCGTCCCCGTCATCGTCGATGACCAGGGACAGGTGACCATCGGCTTCGGCGGCACCTGAGGCGTCTGACCCACCGCCGGCGGCGGTGATCTCCGCAGAAACGCGCCCAATCCGAGCGGATTTGACTCGATTGTGAAATTGTTCACATAATCACGCCGGAGCCTCACCCATGACCGCGACCGCCACGGCGACGATGATCGCCCTCGATCGCGTCTCGAAGCAGTTCGCCGGCAGTCGCGACGTCGTCGCCCTCGACGACGTCTCCCTCGCCATCCCCCGCGGCGAAATGGTCGCCGTCATCGGCCCGTCCGGTTCCGGCAAGTCCACGCTCCTCAATCTCGTCGGCGGCCTCGACCGCCCCACGCGCGGCACCATCACCGTCGACGCCGAACCGCTCGGCGGCCTCGACGACGACGCCCTGACGCGCGTCCGCCGCGACAAGATCGGCTTCATCTTCCAGTTCTTCAACCTGCTGCCCACGCTCTCGTCTCTCGAAAACGTCGGGCTGCCGCTCCACCTCCGTGGGTGGCCGCGCAAGAAGGTCGACGCGCGCGCCCGCGAGCTGCTCGACCTCGTGCAGCTCGGTCACCGCATGCAGCATCTGCCGGAAGAACTCTCCGGTGGCGAACGCCAGCGCGTCGCCATCGCCCGCGCGCTATCCGTCTACCCGCCGATCCTGCTCGCGGACGAACCGACCGGCAATCTCGATACGCACACCGGCGCCGACATCCTCGCGCTCATCCGCGATCTCCACGCCCGCCTGTACGCCACCGTCGTCATCGTCACGCACGACATGAGCGTGGCGCAGAGCTGCGAGCGGACGATCGCGCTGCGCGACGGCCGGATCGTCCAGGACGTGCGGCGATGATCCTGCTGCGGCTGATCAGTTGGCCGTACGTGCGCAAGCACATCCTGCGCACGCTGCTCACGACCGCCGGCATCGTCCTCGGCGTCGCGGTGTTCGTCGGGATGCACGCGGCGAACCAGAGCGTGATGTTCGCCTTCTCGAACACCGTCGATCGCATCGCGGGCAAGACCGAGCTGCAGGTGACCGCCGGCGAAGCCGGCTTCCCGGAAGACGTGCTCGACAAAGTGCAGTCGGCCTCGACGGTCCGCGTCGCCGTGCCGGTGATCGAAGCGGTCGTCGACACGAAGCTGCGCGGGCAGGGGAACCTGCTCGTCCTCGGCATCGACATGACCGGCGATCGCAGCCTGCGCGACTACGATCTCGAGAGCGGCGACGAAGCGGTCATCGACGATCCGCTCGTGTTCCTCGCGCAGCCGGACTCGATCATCGTCTCGAAGGAATTCGCCGACCGGAACCATCTCGCCGTCGATCAGACGCTGACGCTCGGCACGGTCGAAGGCGACCGCCGGTTCACGATCCGCGGCGTGATGAAGTCGTCGGGGCTGACGAGCGCGTTCGGCGGCAGCCTCGCGATCATGGACATCTACGCCGCGCAGAAGATGTTCGGCCGCGGCCGCAGCTTCGATCGCATCGATCTCGCGGTGAAAGAGGGACGCACGATCGCCGACGCCGAGCGCGAGCTGACGGCGCTGCTCGGTCCCGGGCTGCAGGTCGAGCCGCCGTCCGGACGCGGCCAGCAGTTCGAGGCGATGCTCGCCGCCTACTCGATGATGGTGAACATCTCGAGCGCGTTCGCGCTCTTCATCGGCATGTTCATCATCTACAACGCGTTCTCGATCGCGGTGACGCAGCGGCGCGCCGAGATCGGCATCCTGCGCGCGCTCGGCGCGACGCGGCGCCAGATCCGCGCGCTGTTCTTCGGCGAAAGCGTCGTGATGGGCGTCGTCGGATCGCTCGCGGGCGTCGCGTTCGGGCTGGCGATCGCGCAAGGGATCGCCGCGTCGATCGGCGGGCTGATCACGGACGTGTACGGCGTCGCGCAGCATACCGACGCGATCGCGCGCAGCCCGTCGCTGCTCCTGCTCGCGCTCGCCGTCGGCATCGGCACGAGCGTCATCGGCGCGTTCGTCCCGGCGCGCAGCGCCGCGCGCGTCGATCCCGTCCAGGCGCTGCAGAAGGGAAAGTATCAGGTCCTCTCCGCCGGCGAGAACCGCGCCCGCGTCGTCCTCGCGATCGTGCTCGGCATCGTCTCGGCCGTGTGTCTCGGCATCACCGGTCCGCGCTGGATCTTTTATTTCGGCTTCGCGCTCTCGATGATCGCGGCGCTGCTGCTGACGCCGCTGCTCGCCGTCGCGCTCTCGCGTGCCTTGCGGCCGCTGCTCAAGACGCTTCGCCCGGTCGAAGGATCGCTGGCGGCCGACAGCCTCATTCAGGCGCCGCGCCGCACGTCCGCGAGCGTCGCCGCGCTGATGCTGTCGCTCGCGCTCGTCGTCGGCTTTGCCGGCATGGCGCGATCGGCCTACCACGCCATCATCGTCTGGATGGATGCGACGCTGAACCCGGATCTGTTCGTGTCGCCGTCGCCGAACATCGTCACGCGCACGATGCGGTTTCCGGCGCAGATGGGCGACACGCTCGCGGCGTTGCCGGGCATCGCGCGCGTGCAGCGCGTCCGCGACGCGCGCGTGATGTTCCGCGGCACGCCGGTGATGATCGTCGCCGCGGAAGTGGCCAGCATCGCGCAGACGATCCGGATCATTCCGGTCGCCGGGAACGCAGACGAGATGTACCGCCTGACGGCCGCCGGCCGCGGACTCATCGTGTCGGACAACCTCGCGCAGTTGCAGGGGCTGCACCTCGGCGAGATGCTCGAGGTGAATGCCCCGCGCGGCGTCATCCGGCTGCCGATCGTCGGGATCAACGTCGACTACTCGGACCAGCAGGGCGCGATCCTGATGGATCGCCAGCTCTTCATCCGATACTGGAACGACGATTCGGTGAATATCTTCCGCGTGTATCTCGCGCCCGGCGCGACCGTGCCGGACGTGCGGCGGCGGATTGCCGAAACCTTCGCCGGCCGGCAGATCTTCGTGCTGACGAACGCGGACCTGCGGCAGTACATCCTCAAGATCACGGATCAGTGGTTCGGCCTCACCTCGGTGCAGATCGCCGTCGCGGTGCTGGTCGCCATTCTCGGGATCGTGAACACGCTCACCGTGTCGATCACCGATCGACGCCGCGAGCTCGGCGTGCTGCAGGCCGTCGGCGGCCTGCATGGCCAAATCCGCCGGACGATCTGGCTCGAGGCGATCAGCATCGCCGTCATCGGCCTCGTGCTCGGACTGCTCGTCGGCGCGATCGATCTCTATTACGTCCTGCAGATCGTGCACAACGACATCGCCGGCATGCGGCTCGACTACGAGTTCCCGTACCCGACGATGGCGGCGATGGTGCCGGTGATGCTGGCGGCGGCGTTCGTGGCGGCGATCTGGCCGGCGGAATCGGCCGTGCGCGGTTCGCTCGTGGAGGCGCTCGAGTATGAATAAGTCGCTCGCGCTGAGCGTGTCGAAGGGCGCGCTCGTGCTGTGGCTGGCGCTCGCGGGTGTGTCCGCGCAGGACGCACGGCAGATCGTCGACGAAGCGCAGAAGCGCACGGACGCCGCCTCGCAGCGCTACGAAGGGCTCCTCCAGGTCTTCGACGCGAAGGGCAAGATCACCGACAAGCGATGGAGTTTCGAACGCCTGGGATCCCACGGCCAGAGCAAGGCCGTGCTGCGCTTCACCGCGCCGGCCGAAGTCAAAGGCGTCGCGCTCCTCATCGTCAACCATCCCGATCGCGCGTCGGATCAGTGGATGTGGACGCCGGCGATCG
>Ga0070741_10000500_pt1 | contig 141801 bp, 110 predicted proteins | sample Coa_R1_4_FD_66440 | JGI IMG/M metagenome (GOLD analysis project Ga0070741, IMG submission 66440) | Surface soil microbial communities from Centralia Pennsylvania, which are recovering from an underground coalmine fire - Coalmine... | ecosystem: Environmental > Terrestrial > Soil >... | reverse complement strand
GCCAGGGGCGAGGCACACTCTCCACGCGGTTCCACCCAAGTTCAGCCCACCAGTTGGCAGACTCTTTGAGGCTCTGTAACGGGAGCAACCCGAAGGCCGCTACTGATCAGAGGACGTTCGCGGCTTACGCTCGCGGGGGGTATTCACTGCGGACGGTCAGGCGCGCTTTCAGTCAGGGCGTGCCCTCCCTGAGACCCATCGAGGCAGTTACTCGTCCCGGTCACTGCGTTTGTTCAAAAAATCGCATTGTGCTTCTCAGCATAAAACAAAAACAGCGAGAAGTCAATGGAAATTTTGGCGGCGATCAACCCATGATGCCCTATCTCCTTCCTTATGTGAAGGTTTCAACGAGTTCTCCTTGAATTGAGAATAATCCGGAATGTCTACATTCTGCTCGGCAACTGGTTCAGCCCGATGCTTTAGCGTCGGGCGCGGCCTACACCACATTAAACTCCCGGATCAACCGCCCTTCCGCAAAGCGTTCCCAGGCCAGCGACGAAATATCGAGCGTGTGCGCCGCGCCGTCGATGATCTGCTCCGCGACCAGCAGCCCGGCAATCGGCCCGTGCATGAAGCCATGACCGCTGAACCCTGTGACGACATACAGCCCACGCACAGACCAGATCGGGCCGATGATCGGATGAGCGTCCGGCGTCACTTCATACAACCCTGCCCATTCGGTCAGGCGCTGCGCCGTTTCCAGGATCGGCAGCCGCGCCATCGCCTCCTCCATGTGGATCAGCGTCCAGGCCGGGTCTACTTTCTGCTCAAAGGTGGGCGGCTGCCCGGTCATGCTCTTGCCCGTCAGCAAGCCCTCGCCTTCGGGGTGAAAATACAGCCGCTTGTGGAAGTCGATCACGAACGGGAAATCATGCGGCAGTTGCGGGATGGGCGCCGTGACCAGGATTTGCTGGCGTTCCGGGTAGATCGGCAGATCGACGCCAGCCATCGCGCAGATTTGACCCGACCACGCCCCCGCTGCGTTGACCACCACGCCCGTTTTGATGCGGCCCTGCGCGGTCTGCACGCCTGCAATCGCGCCGCCTGCGACCTCGATTCCGGTCACTTCGATTTCGCTCAACGTTTTGACGCCGAGTTTGCGCCCCGCTGCGATGTAGCCGTTCACCACCCCCGATGGGTCGGCGATGCCATCCCGCCCGTAATACGTGCCGCCGATGATGCCGTCCAGGTTGAGCAGCGGCACACGCGCTGCGATCTGATCCACCGTCCACACTTCGGAGGCCACGCCGTGCGCGTGCTGTCGGGCGACGTTTTGCTCGAACTGGGCCATTTCTTCGGGCGTTGAGAGCAGGAACAGGTAGCCTGTTTGCCTCAGGTCGATGGGCTGGCCCGTCTCCTCCTCGAAGCGTTCGAGCATGGCAATGCTCTTGATCGACAATTCGATGTTGATGTCTGTCGAGAACTGGTGGCGGATCCCGCCTGCGCAGCGGCCCGTCGAACCTTGCCCGAAAAACGCCTCGCGTTCCAGGATCACCACGTCTTGCAGGCCGCGCTTCGCCAGGTGATAGGCGGTGCTCGCTCCCATCACCCCGCCGCCGATGATCACCACTTCCGCGCGCTCCGGTAACATGATTCGCTGTCCTTTTTTCGACAAGTCTTAAAAGGTATTGGATAGAATAGACCGAAAATTGAAGTTTGGTAAGGCCAGAAGGAAATTGTCGTGGAACCCATCAAGGTGCTTTACGTTGGCGACTCCGAGGTCGTCCTCAATCGCTATCTGGTCGGGGCAGATGTCATCGAGCAATCCTACTTCAACGACAACGGGCGCTGGTTCCGTGAGGCGATGGCGAACGAGCCAACCGTGACCGTCCGGCACATCACGCCTCACGGCGTCCCCGCCGAGTTTCCTGGCACGCTGGACGAACTGCGCCAGTACGACGTGCTGATCTTCAGCGACATCGGCTACAACTCCATGATCTTTTACCCCGGTCTGACCCCGCCCTACGTGTACCCGCTCGGCCCGGATCGGGTCGGCATGGTGCGCCAGTTCGTGGAGCAGGGTAGCGGGTTCATCATGGTCGGCGGCTACCTGTCCTTTGCCGGGCTGAACGCCATCGCCCGTTGGTGGGATACCGACGTGGAGACCATTCTGCCTGTGATCATCGCCCGGCACGATGATCGGGTGGAAGTGACGCAGGGTTTCCGCTTCGAGGTGACTCAGCCTGCGCATCCAATGGTCGCCGGGTTGCCCTGGGACGAGTCCAACTGGACACTGTGCGGCTACAATCGCGTCGTGCTGAAGGAGGGCGCGCAGCTTGTGGCAGCCTACCAGGGCGATCCGTTCATTGCCTGTTGGGACTACGAGGCCGGGCGCACGGCCATCTTCGCCTCGGATTTCGCGCCGCATTGGGCGGGCAGTTTTGTCCACTGGCCGCACTACTCGGCTTTCTGGCGACAGGTCATATACTGGTTGGCGAAACGCACATAGGAATCTGGCAAATCTATGATCAACGAAGAATCGCTGCAAGCTGTCGGCGCGGCAAGGTTGAACGAGCATTTTGGCAAACCGCTGTACGACTCATATTGTTTCTCACGCATTCCGCAGACAGCCGTTCACCTGCTGACAGGCCAGGGCGATCCTGGTCTACCTGCACACACGTTGGATGGTCTGCCCGCCCGCTACGACAAGGTGATCTTGTTGTACGTGGACGCCTTTGGCTGGCGCTTCTTTGAGCAGGTTGCCGAGCGCTACCCCTTTCTACAACACTTCTTAAAGGAGGGCGTCGTCTCCAAGCTGACGACGCAGTTTCCATCGACCACTGCCGCCCACATGACCACCATCCACACCGGCCTGCCCGTCGGGCAAACGGGCGTCTACGAGTGGTTCTACTACGAGCCGCTGGTGGATCGCATGATTTCGCCGCTCATTTTTTCCTTTGGCAGGGACAAAGACCTGGGCACGCTCACCCAAACGGGTCTTGCGCCGCAGCAGTTTTTCCCCTTCCCGTCGATCTACCAGACGCTGGCCCGGTATGGCGTCAAAAGCTACATCTTCCAGGATCGAGAGTATACCCCTGCACCCTACGCCGATGCGGTGATGCAGGGCGCGACGCATGTGCCCTTCAAGACGTTCTCGGAAGGGCTGGTCAACCTGGTCGAAACAGTACGTATTGAGCAAGAACGTCTATATGCCTACCTGTATTTTGACAGCATTGACTCGATAGGCCACCCCTACGGGCCATCCTCCCCGCACTTCTGGGCCGAGATCGATACCTGCCTGACGGTGCTGGAACGACTGCTCTACGACTCATTGGCCGGGAAGGTCAAGAACACACTGCTGCTCATTACCGCCGATCACGGCCAGGTCGATATTTCACCCGAGACGACCATCTACCTCAACCGACTCGGCCTGCCCATCGAGTCGTGGCTCAAGACCAACCACCAGGGGGAACTGCTCGTGCCGGGCGGTTCCGCGCGTGATCTGTTCCTGTATGTCCGCGACGAAGCGCTGGACGAAGCGCACGAGAAGTTGTCCCGCGCTCTGGCAGGCCACGCCGAGGTGTACCACGTCCGGGACCTGATCGAGCAGAGCTACTTCGGCCCGCCCTCCGATGCCCTGCGGCAGCGAGTCGCCAACCTGGTGATTCTGCCATACGAACACGATTCGGTGTGGTGGTACGAAAAAGGGCTGTTCGAGCAGCGCTTTCGCGGCCATCATGGCGGACTCGCACCGGGCGAAATGGAAACACTCTTGCTGGCCTTGCCACTCTGACAACCGACTCGTGCAATTGTTGGCGAAACCTCGAATGACCAAGCCAGATCACTGCTATATTCACTCTCCGCTCTTGTGAGGACGATGCCATATTCGGTGAGGTCGCGTCAGGTCGGTCAGTCGTGGAGGTTATCGTATCTACGGCAAGCCCCATACCCCAAATGGCCTGGACGCACGGCACGATGCGCCGAAAGACTACTGCACTGCCCAGACCACGCCATCACTGGAGCAAGAGGGTAATGAGAGATCCAATATACTTCCATTCGCCATACTGATCAGATAATTGGATGTTCGCGAATTAGTAACTTCACGAATCGCAAGATAATTCCCATCGGGCGACCAACTGACTGAATGTGCATAGCCCTGTAATTGCTGAAGACCGAAAATACGGGTGATCGCGCCTTCAACATCAAGAATTTGAACTTGATGTCCATCGGCAATTGTGGCAACGTGCTGTCCATCGGGTGACCAGGCGGTTCCCATGTAGTTGATTGCCGGATTTTTGGAGAGATCCATCGTCTTCCCTGTTTCCACATCGACCATGCGGATCTTGCTGTCAAATCTCGGCGCATAAAATGAGGTAAATGCAAGATATTTGCTATCAGGGGACCAGACCGGATCCGTCGTTAATCCCGGAGAAGATGTGGTGCGTATTTCACCTTCGTCGATGTCGATAATGAACATAACCGAGCTATAGGAATTGCTCACGGTGGCGATATATTTCCCGTCGGGTGACCAAACAGGAGAGGATGAGGCTGATGCACTGAGTGAAAACTCACGCAGGGTGTTTGTCGCCGCGCCGACCACAGAAATCTGAGAAATTTGCGTCAAGGTCTTGCTCCGCACCCTAGCAAGCGCGAGCTGACGCCCATCGGGCGACCAGACAGGCGGCGGAACGGACGGCATCTGTTCCTCGCTAGATAAAGGCAAATAGATGAGATTCTGGGGCATTTCACCCGTCAGATCACCGATATAAACACCTTTGAATTTGCCAGTTTCTGGCATTTCATAGGCGATTTGCCAGTTATCCGGGCGCAAATTGGGTATACTCGCCAGGCGACGAAAACTCTTGAAAACCCTGATCCGCGAACCATTTGACCAGTCATACAGGTAAATTTCTGTATCATCGTGGCAATGAGCAGTAAATGCGAGGATTGTATTTGGGAGCCTGTGGCCCAATACCAGTGCCAGGCCAAGCGAGGCACTGCATATGCAGCAAATCAAAATACCAACGCGCAAGAGTATTCGCATCATTGACTCGCTCAATTTCACCCGATTGCAGTCGGTTCCCAATCACGTCCTGGCCCGATTGGAATCAGCATATGAGCGAAATCAATGCAGAGTCACCTGACAAACGTTTGGTTTGGAGTTTGTTTTTCAGTCAGCGAAACAGGGGCAACTGTTGAGCGCGGTAGACAGCCTGAGCGCGGTTCTGCACGCCCAGTTTGCTGTAGATCTGTGTGGTATACCACTTGACCGTTCCCTCGGAGAGGATGAGCCTCTCGGCGATCTTGCGGTTGGAAAGACCTGACACAATGAGTTGCAAAACTTCCAGTTCTCGTTGATTCAGAGGTTCGGTCAGGCCCAGATTGCCTGGAGACTCAACGGTGCCAGGTTGAGATTCTGGCGAAGTCTGGAATACTTCAATAAGTTGTGCCAGGACCGTTTCGGGGTCTAGCTGTGCGCCTCTGGCCCAGGCTGCTGCAAAGCCTTCTGGCCCAAGTTCAGCCTCCAACGCGGCACGGAGATCAGCCGACAGCCGCCATTTTTCCAGCCACCCGATGCCCTGTGAATAATGCGCATAGGTCAAGGACAATAGCTCGACTGCATATTGGCTGAATCCTTCATGGGCCAGGATGATGGCGCTGATTGCAAGCCCATAGTGTGTATACTGAGGCTGATGAAACGGTGCCACCTGGTGTAACACGGCTTGGTTGTGTAGTCTGGCGCTGCGATAATCACCTAACCCGCAGGCATTCATCGCTAACTGAAACTCTAAACAAATCAATTGCATTCCGTTAGTCGCTATGGCCCGGCTCTCTTCGCAGAGAAGTCTGGCCCGCGGATAATCTTCGTTCAAATTAGCGACCAGTCCCAATGTTTCCAGGGCCATTGATTTGCCATCATTAAAGTTGATGTCCAGAGCCAGGTTCAGTGCCTCTGTAGCCCGAGTTCTGGCGGTCTCGACGTCTCCACGAAAGAAAGCATAGAAGCCCAGTAGCGCAAGATTGACGGTGAGGTGTGCTCGGTCACCAGTTTCGCGGCGCAGAATCAGCGCTTCAGCAGCGTAGGCTTCAAACTGGTCAAAATTGCCGAAAGGTGCTGCCGCAACTGCCAGACTGAAGAGACCTTCTGCCATACCGATCTTGTCGCCGATTTCACGCGCTATATTAAGAGATTGCTGCGTAAGGCTAACGAATTTCTCCATTTGGCCCAAATGGAAGGGGCAAAAGGCAAGGTATTGAATGGTTCGACCGACATAATAGCGAACATTCAGGCGGGTGTAGTGCACCAGAGCTTGCTCGAAGTGTGCGCTTGCCTCATGAAAATTGCGCTCAATTCTGGCTAGCTCGCCTAGAGTCCAGAAGCAAAAACCCATCTCAGACAGGTCATTGTGTTTTTGCGCGATAGCCAAACTACACTCAATCCACGATTGAATCCGTTCATCCAGTTCGAGATAGCCCTGCACTTGCAGGCGGGTGGCGCGCGCCAACAATCGTCCCCACAGCGGCTCATCCACTGGGGAAGAAAAAAACTTCTGCGCCGACTCAAACAAGTCCCGACCTTCCTGGAAGCGGCTGCGTGCCTCGAAGAAGAGGTACATACCTTGCAGGGTGCGGTTCACCGTTTCCCCATCGTGCTGCTGTAATGCCCAACCCCATGCGGCCAGGATATTTTCAAAATCCACCTGAAATTCGTTGAGGGCTTCAAGCTGCCTATGACCGGTTAAGTCCGCCTCCCATCGCGCTACAGATGTGCTGAAATATGTGCAATGCCGCACATGCACCTCTTGACTGGTCTCGGGCGCTGCTTTGAGTCGCTCTTCAGCGTACTGACGTAGAAGCGGTTGCATCTCAAAGCGCCCCGCCGGGCTGACTCGCAGTCTCGTCTTATCCACCAATGCCGATAAAATGCCGAGCGATGCGTTTGTCACTGTTTCGGCAGCCTGTCGTGAACACCCTCCTCGAAAGACAGAGAGCTTCGCAAAAATATCCTGTTCATCTTCGGACAGTAAGTTCCAGGAATAGTCCAGCACCGCGCGCATGTTACGATGCCGAGCTGACACATTGCGTACCCTTGACTCAAGAATGTCAATGCCTTGTTCGATCTCTGACGCGATGGTTGCGCACGGCAGCACACGCACCCAGGAGGCAGCCAGTTCGAGTCCCAGCGGCATTCCCTCTAGCATCTGGCAGATGCGAAGTACGCTGGACGGGTCATCAGCCAGATTGAAGTCAGCGCGAACCCGCCGGGCACTCTGTACGAATAGCTGTACAGCGCTGTAGTCATCAATAGGCCCGTCATTCAGACTTCTAGGGAAGCCCATCCCTTTGACCGGGTAGAGCCATTCTTCTTGCAGGTTAAGCGCTTCGCGGGAAGTGACCATCGCCTTTAGGTTCGGAGCCTCTGCAAGAATGTCGCTTATGATGTCCACCCCACCTAATAGATGTTCAAAGTTGTCCAAGATGAGCAATTGTTGCTTGTGCCGCAAGTAGTCTAGCAATTGCTGTTTGGGGTCGGCGCCGGGGTAAAACTGGAGGTTAATCGCACTGGCAATGGTGGGAACAATATGGTCAGGAGAATTAATGGGTTGCATCGCAACAAAATAAACACCATCACGATAATTCCCCAATTGTTGTGCTGCTGCTTCAATTGCCAGCCGCGTCTTGCCAATGCCGCCTGGTCCCGCCATCGTCAACAGTTGACAAGCAGGGTTACTCAGAAGTTGGGCGATTTCTGCCAGCTCTGTTGTCCGGCCTATGAAGGTTGTTGCTTGTCGGGGCAGATTATGGATTGACACCTGTGCCGCAGGCTGCGGCACAGGTGTCAGCACACCGAGCCGCTGCGCTTGAGTGATCGCCTCAGCACGGTTGCGAACGCCAAGCTTGCTATAAATCTGCCGATTGTACCACTTCACGGTACCTACGGTGAGAATGACGGCGTCGGCAATCTCATTGTCGGTGAGACCATTGGTGAGCAGGCGCAGAATTTCCCGCTCACGATCCGTGAGTACAACTTTGCCAAGCTGCCGATCTAGCTCAACCATGATCGATTTGATCTGTTCGGATAAATCTAATTATACCAAAGAAAGAACAGTATTATTCAAACCGGTGAGATGAATTTCCTGTCTTTCGATAGGTGACATCCCTTTCCTGAAAGCCTTACTGTGGAGCAATCGCAAACGCAAAGAGGAGACAGGTTATGAAACTCCGAAAAATGATCTTGCCCGCGATTGTGGGCCTCAGTCTGCTGTTGGGGCAACTTCCTGCGTCGGTCTCAGCGCAAGGGCCAACAGCAACCCCAGAACTACCGGATAAAACGATGCGCTTGATAGACGACGTGCGCGGTGCTACTGCCCAGTTCCGCGACCTGGACACAGCGAAGAAAGCAGGCTACGACAAATTCCTGACGTGCTTCCGCTATGGAGACAAGCGAGGCATGGGGCAGCATTACGTCAACGGCACGCTGGCAGGCGATGACGTTCTCGACCCGATGAAACCCGAAGCACTGGTCTATGAACCGCGTGCAGATGGCACGATGATCCTGGTAGCGTTTGAGTACCTGGTCTTTGCCGACAAGTGGGACCCAAAGAAGACCGGACGCGCCGCACCCACCCTCTACGGTCAGCCGCTGATGCTCATGACCAACATTCCTGACACGCCGCTTGTCTGGGGGCTACATCTCTGGTTGTGGTCGTACAACCCTGAAGGACTATTCGCCAACTTCAACCCGCTGGTCTCGTGCCCCTCAGGGATGCCCTCCATCGATATGTCAGGGATGTAACCCCGCCCGAGTAGCCCGCGCCCAAAACGTAAGGTACAAGATCAAGCCCGCACCGAAACAGGTTTCGGAGTGCGGGCCTTCTGCGTAGCCTCCGGATCGGGTTTCGAGGGTGTCAGGATCTGATTCTTGCTCAATTAATGGGTTGCTTCCGCGGGACGCCTGTGCCAAGTGTACAGTATCGTCGGGAAAGAGACGGACAGTGTCCACCAACACCATCATTCAGGGCTTCCCCACTTCCGCTCCGTCCTCTGGCGGCTCGGTGTGGATCGTCACGCGCTGCACCTGGGGCATGGCTGCGCGAATCTGCGTCTCGACATGTTCCGCAATGCCATGCGCCTCCTGAACGCTGACGTTGCCGGGCAGCCAGCAGTGCAACGTGATGGCATAGCCGCCCAGCACGGGCCGGATGGTCGCGTCGTGCCAGTGCGCGTCAGGGTACAGGCTGGCGGCAATCGCCAGGGCCTGGTCGCGCTGGCCGACGGCCCTGGCAGTCTGCATCACTGCGCCGGGCTGCCCGCTGGCTGGCTCGATGTGAGTCAGCACGTCGTGAAGTTCCGGTAACGCTTCTCGTACCCGCCTCTCCAGTTCCGTGACCTGCTGGTGGGCCGCCGCCAGCGTTAGCGAGGGCAGCACTTCGACGTGCATTTCCAGCACCGGCCCCTCACCGGTCAGGATATGTGTGACCTCGTGGATGGACAGGCCAAGTGCATCGGCGGCGGCGCGAGCCACCAGCGCCGGGTCCTGCGGCCCGTCGTGGTGCGGCGCAAAATGTACCTGCACTTCGGACACGCCCTCGAATTCGGCTTTCACTCGATCCGCGATCTCTTCCGCAATGGCCGAGGCATGGTCGGCAGTCGTTGCAGGCGGAACCTGTACGTCAATGTCCGCCTGGATCATATCGGCGGGGCCACGACTGCGCACACGCAAAATGTTGTCCACGCCCGGAACCCGTTCTACCACACGCCGCAGTGCGCCTGGATCAACGGCAGCGGCATCGACCAGGATTTGCGTCGTTTGCCGCAGAATGTCAAAGGCTGTGTACCCGATGATGACCACGATCAACAGCGCAATGATCGTGTCCATCCAGGCATAGCCGAGCGCGGTCAAAAACAGGCCAATGATCACCGATAGAGAAATAAAGAAATCGACGCGCGTTTGTGCAGCGTCCGCCAGCAGGAGCGCGGATTGAAAACGCTTGCCCCGGTTGGTCTCGTACAGGGCAACGATCAGGTTAACGGCCATCGTGAACGCCATCACCCCGAAGCTGGTCGGGGTGACCTGTGTGGACGAGCCACTGAAGAGCCGCTCAACGGCTGTTTTGAAAATCTCCCAGGCGGCCACCAGCAGCAGCCCACCGATAGTCAGCGTCGCCATCGTTTCAAAGCGGCGGTGGCCGTAGGGATGATCTTCATCGGCAGGCCGTGCGGCGATGGCCGTCCCGAACAGGCCAATGATGTTTGAGGAAGCATCCATTGTGGAATGAAAACCGTCGGCGACCATTGCCAGCGCGCCTGTCACCAGGCCGACGATGACCTTGATCACAGCCACCAGCAGGTTCATGAGCATGACACGCCACAGCACACGACGCACAGCCTGGTAGCGCGCTTGTTGTTCGACCAAACCCTTCAAGTCCCGTTCTGTTGTCAATCCGCACCTAGTTTACCTGCTTCTGGCAAAAGTGACTGTCTTGAGCATAACGAGTTATCCGCCGGGCGCAGGTTAGCAGCAGCATCAAACAGCAGCACGGATCATCGGATCGGGGTGAGAGGCAGGCCCGACAGCGTTGCAAAAGGCCGCTATCAGGTGTGTCGGGGCACGCGCAACAGATTGTTGATGACGTTGAGCGCGTCACGCGGATCGCTACCCAGGTAATACCCGGCGATCAGACGGCGCAAATCCGCATCGTCGTCAAACGCCCGCCCCCCATAGCCCAGAAGCGGCGATGGCGGCTCAAGCATCTGTAACCTGCTTTGCGCATCGCGCAGATGCAAGGCGGTGGTGGGGCTATTGGCGGACAGGCAGATCATGGCCGGGTGCTCTTGCGAGGCTGCCTGAGTCACGTCGTCGAGCGGCACATCCTGGCCCAGATACACGACGTTAAACCCCTGTTGGCGTAACATCACTGCGAAGATAAGCGCGCCGATCTCGTGGTGCTCGTTAGGCGCACAACCGACAAACAGCATCGGCATCTCCGGGAGGCGTGGGTACGCCTGGAGCAGCGTCAGCAGCCGCCCGCGCACGTAGCTGGCTGCGAAATGTTCTGTTGTCACAAAAATGTCCCCACGACGCCAGGCCTCGCCGATCTCCACCAGTGTCGGCGCGATCAGTTCGACGTACACAGTGGGCATGGTGTACATGGCAAAAGCCTGATCGATGATCTCGTCGGCCCGATCATCGTCCAGGTCAACTAAAGCCTGGAACAAGGGTTGGACAAGGCTTTGGGGGGGTAGCGGCGTATCGTACTTGACGGGCAGCTGGCCGTCGCCGCTCTCGACCCAGATCGGGTCGCTATTGTCGCGCAGGTTTTCCAGCATCGCCACCACGCGGCTGACTGTCAGGCCCTCGTCCATCTGCGTGCGCACCCAGCGCAGCAGCGCCACATCTCGATCTGAGTACAGGCGGTAACCGCTGGCCGTGCGTTTAGGTTCGACCAGCGCATAACGGCGTTCCCAGGCCCGCAGCGTTGCCGCCGAGATGCCTGTCTGCTGCTCGACAGCCTTCATGTTATAAATAGGGTCGTCGGAAAATTCGCTGAGGAGTTTTCGCATAACCTGGCCGATCTTGTCCAGTTTTTGTACAGGGTTATTCTATCACGAATCGCCCGAACTACAATGCGCAGCCCCTCGGCTGTGAGTCAATTGCTATTTCAAGGTGGGGACAATGTGAGTTGAATTCGCGCCGGGCTGCAATAGAATAGTAGCCTTGCTTGCGTGACGGAATCAATCGAATACCGGAGAGAGAATCGTGGGACGGCTGGACGGTAAGAGCGCGATCATCACTGGAGCCGGGCGCGGCATCGGCAAAGCCATCAGTCGTAAGTTCCTTGAGGAAGGCGCACGTCTGCTGATCTGCGACGTTGTACCGGATCGGCTGGACAACACTGCGCAGGAATTGAGCCGGCTCGGCACAGTTCACAGCCTGCCAGGCGACGTGACCGATGCGGCGTACTGCGCAGCACTGGTGCAGCGCGCCAGGGAACTCTTCGGCGAACTGAACATTCTGGTTAACAACGCCGGGATCGCCCTCGTGCGGCCCTTTCTGGAACACACCGAGGCCGATTGGGATCGCACATTGGCCGTCAATTTGAAGAGTATGTTTCTCCTCGGCCAGCAGGCGGCGCGCCTCATGGTGGCGCAGGGCAAAGGCGGCGCAATTGTCAATATGGCCTCCACCAACGGCCATGTCGGGGAAAAGCGTCTGGCCGCGTACAATGCGTCCAAAGCGGGCGTCGTCCTGCTCACCAAGACGATGGCTATCGAGCTGGCGCAGTACAACATTCGCGTTAACTGCGTAGCGCCGGGCTTCATTCAAACCCAACTGGCCGAGGAGGCCTGGGCTGACGACCACTTTGTCAAAGCCTATCTCGAAAAGATACCGTTGGGCCGTTACGGGCAGCCCGAAGAAGTTGCCAATGTGTTCGCCTTTCTTGCCTCGGACGAAGCCTCGTTTATCACCGGGGATTCAGTCGTGATCGATGGCGGGCAGCTTTCCGAAGAATAGAAGGATTTTATGCTTACAGGATTATGGTGCATTGGCATCAAAGTCGGCGATCTTGAACGGGAACTGGCCTTTCATCGCCAGATGGGGCACGAGATCGTCCTGGACGAAACCTACGAGTTCAACGGCGAAACCTTCCGCGTGCCACTGGTCAAAATGGGCGACAAATACCTGTCTCTGACCGAGAGGCTAATCTACGAACGGGCACTTGGCGAAGTGCGCCCGGTGGGTTCTACGCACATGGTCTATATCAGCAGCAGCTTCGAATCGGACGTGGCAAAGGCGCTTGCCAGCGGCGCAGTGGCGTTGGGTGAGGTCGGCGGCACGATTTCCGCCGGGTTTGGCGAGCGCCGCGTAGCCTTTCTGCGAGCGCCTGGCGGTTGGATTTTTGAGATTATCCAGGTGATGCGCAATCTCGTGCCCGAAGTATAAGCAGCAAGGAACGACCTCCGATCTCTATCGGGCTTCTCATACTCCGTTAAGCCTCTGCCAACCTGCGGAACGGTCAAGCCATTATAGCGGGATTACAGACGGAGATGAGAGTTATGCCGTTCAGAATTCAATCGGGACGCATTCGGGGGATCGTCATCGCTCTGATCCTGATGACAGTGCTATTCGGCGGAATGGTCACCGTGATCGTTGCACAGGGTGGCGTCGTCATTACTGCGTGCGTCCATCAGGGCAACGGGAACGTTCGGATCGTCAATTCGGCAAATGACTGCAAAAAGCCGGAACGTGTTCTGCAATGGGATGGCAGCGGCCAGGGATCGCCTGGGCCTGCCGGGCCGCCCGGTCCCGCGGGGCCACAGGGACCTGCTGGCCTGTCTGGCTATCAGGTGGTGCGCGTAGATTATTTGCTGCCAGCCGGTGGTCTGTTGAGGAACTCAACGCCATGTCCCGCAGGAAAAGTGGTGCTGGGCGGGGGCGCTTCCGTAGTCGATGCTTCTCCCAACGCTCATACCATCCTTCAGGAGTCGGCCCCGGAGACTTTCGGCAGTCCGGCCCAATCGGCCTGGCTGGTTGCGATCCAGAATAACGATCCTGTCCAGCACACCATCGGTATCTTCGCTGTTTGTGCGAATGTCTCCCAGTAGAGGTGGGATGGGCTTCGACATACTGGAGCCTGACAGGTATCGGCACAGCCGACCAGCCAGGATGCCTTACCGAAGCCCATCTACTCTGTTCCGTTAGCCCAGGCCGCTGTCTTTGAACCCGTGTGTGGCATAGCGCCTTTATCCGATTTGAGCGCGAAGGCAAGCATGATCACCGCGAACAACCCCATAGCGCCCCAGAACAAAAACGGGACGTTAAGCCCGATGGCAGTCAGGCTGTTGCCTACCGGCGGCGAAAATGTCCCACCCAGATTGCGGATCATGGTGGCAAAACCAATGGCCGTCCCGGCGTATACGTCGCTCACGCCGTCCACTTCGAGGACGCTTGCGTTGAGAATCGCCATGAACGAATCGAAGACAGAGCCGGTTGCGGCGATCACCAGCACAATGACCGTACCCTCAATGATGCTTAACGAACCGATGCCAATTGAAAGGACGAGTGCGGCGAAAATCAGAAAACCGCGCCGCAGCCGCAGCCGGTCAGAGAGAATTGACAGCGGAACGACTGCTGACAGGCTCGTCACAAAGAACGCAGCCAGCGAACGATCTGCATCCAGATCGGCCCAACCAATGGTCTTGAGGTAAGTAGGCAGGTAGCCGCTGAAACCCTGAAAACAGGCGTTGATCCCCAGACCAGCGATTCCGAGAATCCACAAGTTGCGCAACCGCACGACATGGCGGAGACCGTCACGGAGTGACACCCGCACCGGGCGGCCCGACTCAGGTTGTCGATCCACAGGGTGAACGACTAACCACACCAGACTCATGGCGATGGCGACGGCTCCATAAAACATCAGCACCTGTCGCCAGCCGCCAAGCGCCGGCAAAATGACGCTGGTGCTCAGGAGCGGGCCGAGCATCAACCCACCGGCGAAACCCGCCGAGATAACCCCACTGGCCGTGCCAAGTTGCTCAGGTGGGAACCACTCGCGCGCCAGCTTAAAGAGCATCACCGGGATGATCGCCTGGAAGACGCCAAACGACAGCGCAGCCAGCAGCAGCGTGGTGAAATCCACTGCAAAGCTGCGCGTGAGTCCGAACAGCCCCGTCAGAAAGCAAGTCGCAAAGAGCGTGTTGCGCGTTCCGAAGCGATCTCCCAGCGTCCCACCGATTAAGGCAAAGAAGATACCGGTAAACGAGACTACGCCCCAGATCATGCCGATCTCTACCAATGATAAACTTAAATCACGGCTGATTGTGGCGAACAGCGGCGGCAGGGACATGTTCGGCAAGGTCACAACAGACAAGGGGGTCAGGGCACATAAGATCAGCATCACCCACCGGTAGCTGCTGGTCTGTTTCAGGGCAATGGAGGTTGTAGACATGGTCACCTGGGCTTAGTGGAAATGCGCGAATTCTACCCGCGCGGGTGGCGCACAGCAATCAGATGGGCATTACCGTTGTTCAGACCCTCACTTGCTCGTTCACGCCTCTTGCAAAGGAAGTGCAATCCCCGGTGGTGCTTCTGGATGGTGGCTGCTCCGGTTAGTTGTTCTTGTAGGTATATTTCACGTTGGGATTGACGTTCACCTGGACTTCACCCTGCAACCAGAACGCACGCGCTGGCTCTTCGCCCATTAAGTCTATCGGTATGGCGCAATGTGCAGGTACTTCCGCAGGCGGCTGTTGGCGGATGTAAATGCGCAAACACTCACCGGCATTCAACACCTGCCGTCCCCAGCCACTTGCATCCAGCGTCTGGCCTTCTCGCTCAAGGCTGAAATCAGTCAGCGAGAGCGAGACTGCCGAGATATTGACGAATGCGACCCAATCCTGGCCTTTCTCAACCCGCAGGGTCGCAACTGAGGGTGTGGCGAAGAGGGTGGTTGCAGTGGGCGCAATCTGATATTCGTAACAGGACCAATTGTAAGCCTGAATTTGCTTGGTCTGGTCGCGGATGGCAAAAGCGCCCGGATTGTTATAACGAGCGCGGCAGATATTGTCGAAGTCGGTGGCCGCCAGCACAAAGCGGATTGAGCCGTCCCGGTTGGTACAGGCCCAATCGACCTGGTTATTGACCAGTTTGACCCCGAAACCTTGATCGGTACAGTACTGCTCTACTGCAAATTCGCCGAGTCTCCGGCTGCCAGGCGGCGGCACAGCCCGGTTCTCCGGCGGCATCGCCACCTGGGTGGGCACGACCACGACAGCCGTCGGCAGCACCACTGCGGTGAACGTTGGCGCAGCGCTTGGCGATGGTAGCTCGACTGGGAACGAGGTGGGCATGGGCATCTCTGTACCAGTGGCAGCAGGTATCGACGGCGCAGCCGTCGTTGTTGTGACGGATGTGACTGGCGTACCCGTCGGAACTTCACCCACCGTTTGTGCAACATTACTGCGCGAGGCCAGGATAACCAGCCCCAGTGCGGCCAGCCCGATGACAAATACGCCCGTGGCGAAAACGAGCGGTGAGCGCCATCCAGCGAACTTCGGTTGCAAGGACGACAGGGGCGCGGCGAGCTGCGTGGGGCCTGCTGCACCGGCAGCCTGTGTCGAAGCTGCTGGTGGCGGTTGAGTCGGCACATCCCAGTCCGGTTCGGGTGGCAGACTCGGCAATGGCGCATCAGCGACGGCTGCACTGATTTTTTGAGGAACCATAATCAGCGACGGGCGGCGCACGCCCACATCACCGTAGACATCGCTTGTCGGCCAATCCGCCATCGCTTTTTGAAGGGCACTGCTCAGTTCCGCACCGGTCTGGTAGCGGTCATAAGGGTCTTTTTCCAGGCTACGCAAGATCACGTCGTCTACCGAGGCCGGGATAATCTTGTTGATCTGGCTGGGGCGAGGTGGCGGCTCCGACATGTGGCGCATCGCAATCTCCGGCGCCTCGCCGCCGTTGAACGGTACTTCACCTGTCAGCATCTCAAACAGGGTGACGCCCAGCGAATACAGGTCGCTCTGAGGCACAACCTTGCGTGAGGACACCGCCTGTTCGGGAGAGATGTAGTGTGGCGATCCGAAAACTTCGCCGCGCGTGCCGAGATCGCTGAGGAGCGCCAATCCAAAATCGGTCAGCAAGGCACGCCCTTGCTGGTCGAGCATGATATTGCTCGGCTTCACGTCACGGTGAATGACGCCTTTGCTGTGCGTGTAATCCAGCGCCGCCCCGATGTCCTGTGCCACGCGGATAATGTCGGCAACCGGCATCACCTCGCCATTGGTGCGGTAATCCTCGATCAGCCAGGCGACGTTTGTGCCTTCGACGTACTGCATCGCCATGTAGTACAGGCCATTGCTTTCCCCAAACCGGTAAATATGCACGATATTGGGATGTTCCAGACGGGCAATGGACTGCGCTTCACGCTCGAAACGCAGGCTGTGTTCAGAATCGGCCCGAAAGTCTGGGGCAATGACTTTCAGCGCCACGTAACGGCGTAGTTTGGTATCCAGCGCACGGTAGACGCGGGCCATTCCTCCCGCGCCCAACGGCTTGTCAATGCGGTATTCGTCTAGCTGCCTGCCAAGCAGGCTGTCATCCAGCTTTGCCATCAGTTGCCTACCGGTTGAAGCCATTCGTACATAGCCAGGCATTAATCGCATCGGCTCCCTCACGCCAATCGATGCCGAGCAAGATGCCTTCATGGCTGACGCCGCGCACAATATCCAGCGTTCCTTTGCCCTGGTAAAACGTTGCCAGTTCTTGGCCCTGTGCTGGCGAAAGCGTATCGTCCAGTTCGCCAATGACGACCAGGTACGGCACTTTCACAAAGTCGGGTTTGGTCTGCACGTCCCCGCGCAGCAGGGCCAGCAAGGTGGCGCGTGGTTCTACGGCGTCTTTCATCTGGGAATTCATCCAGACCAGGGTTTCTGGCGAAATGTCATCCGCGCCACGAAGCGGCTCGGCGGGCAGCAAGTGCGGCATTTGCGTCAATTCTGGCGGGATAGGCTGCGGGCGGAGATTTGGCAGTCTGGCGCTGATGAACACCGCCCCTACTGCCGGGAGGCCTTTGCTGAGTGCCAGTTGGACCAGGTGCGCGCCCGTGCCGAAGCCGATTAAGACCGGCGGGGCAGGCAAACGCCGCGCCACGCGAATCACATCGCGCGCGTAATCCCACTGGGTCATGCCGCCGAGCTGAAAGTCGCCGCTCTTATAGTGCCCGCGCAGGTTCATCGCGTAGCAGTTCCAGCCAGCGTTGGGCAGATAGGTCAGGTAGTTGGTGAACATCCAGCTCCCGCCCCAGGCCCCGTGCACAAACAGCAGCGGGTGGCCTGTGCCGCCTTCCACCCCCTGATAGAATTCGACGTGCAACCCGTCGATGACTTGTTCGTGATCGGCCATCGGTGCCTACCCTCCGCTGGATAACTTAACGGCCTGCCGCAATGCACTGTACAGTGCCGCGCCCGATTCGTAGCGCACGGCAATGTCTTTGGCGAGGGTTCGCATGACTACCGCCTCGATGGCCGCAGGCAGAGACGGGTTAAACATGCGCGGTGAGGGTGGTAGCTGTTCGACGTGCATCATAGCGACTTCGTTCGGGTTTTCACTCTCAAAAGGCAGCCGCCCGGCCACAATCTCGTAAATCATGACGCCCAACGAATACAGATCGGACTGCGGGACGGCGTTGGCCGAATTGATGGCCTGTTCGGGCGAGATGTACTGTGGCGACCCGAAGATTTCACCCAGGGTTGGGATCGCCAGATCGCGCACCAGGCCAAAATCGGTCAGATAGGCGCGTCCTTCCGGCGTCACCATGATGTTACTGGGTTTCACGTCCCGGTGGATCACGCCCTGGCTGTGCGCATAGTCCAGCGCGGAGGCAACCTGCCCAATGACTTTGAGCAGGCTGTCGTAGGACATCAGGCGGTTTTCACGGCGGTAATCCTGAATCAGCCAGCCCATATCGACGCCATCGACGAAGGCCATTGCCATGTAATAGATCCCATCGGATACGCCGAACTGGTAGATGCTGACGATGTTCGGGTGGGTGAGTTTGGCAACGGCCTGAGCTTCGCGCTTGAAGCGGCGCGTATACTCAGGATCGTCCGCCACGCCCGGATCGATGACCTTGATCGCGGCCAGGCGATTGAGGTTCGGGTCGAGGGCACGATAGACGCGCGCCATCCCGCCTTTGCCCAACAATTCCTGGATCACGTAGTCGCCGAACTGTTGGCCGATGTAGGGGTCGTCTGGGGAAACGTTCATTGTATCTTCTCGTGTTCGCGTGCAGCCTAAGCGGGCGGGAAACGAACTTCGCAGCGCTGTTTGGCGATTTCGCAGCGCCCCACTTCACTATTATTCCATAACACGCGGAATTCAATGGAGCCGTCCGCTGCTGTCCAGAATACTTCGCCAGTTTGAGCATTGATCTCCGAATTATAACCGTAAGGACAGTCATTGCGGGGCAAATTGTGATAAGACCCCTGAATCTTGAGGATCAGGCACTTGTTTGGCTCGCTATAGGGGTAATACCCGGCCCAGCGGTTGCCAGCGTAGCGCTCCGCAGGCTGGCCGTTGGTCAGTAGCCGCTCAAGACTGATGCTGCTCACTGCGATCTTCTGCCCGCTGCGATTGGCAGCATAAAAAACCTTGTCGTCCCAGATCAGGACGAAAAGACGGCCATCTGGATAGGCTACCGTCGGCGCGGCAGGTGTGGCAGGCTGTGGCTGGATCACGATAACCTGGGTAGGCGGCGGAAGGGTCGGAAGAGCCGTCGGTGCAGTGGTTGGCGTGGGTGGCACGGCTGTGGGCACTGCCGTATTTGAAGGAGACGCTGAAGGCGTGCGACTCGGAGCGGCTGTCGTGGGAGCAGGCGCAGTTAGCGTTGCCGCAGACGTAGAGAACTGCGTGTTCGTCGGGACAATCGCCACTGCTGATTGACTGGTCGGCGCGGGCAGGGTCGTATTCGTACTCGCCGGCGTCCTTGCTACAGGCAGCGTCGGGGAAGCTGGCGCTGAGGCAGGGATACGGAGAAAATTCAATAGCAGGATGCTGACCACCGCCAGCGCCAACAGAGCGCCTCCCACCGCCAGCGCATAGGGCAACCAGCCTGTGCGCCGTCCTGGCTGCCCGCTTTGCTGGCCGTATGCTCCGCCCTTATCCACGCCGGGGGAGCGCGTGAGTGCCTGCCCTTTGGCGTTGACCAGCGCCAATTCCTGGTTGACCTTATCGAGGGCTGTCTGCATCGAGAGCCGACGCGGTGGCGGTGCGGAGATGCCTGGCGGCAGTGGCGGAAGATCAGCCGTCGTGACTCTGACGGGGTGCTGCTTCATCGCATCAATTGCCTGGCCGAGCGCGGCGACCAGAGCCGCAGCAGTCGGGTAGCGTTCTTCCGGTGTTTTTGCCAGTGCTCTGAACAAAACCTGTTCGATCTGCTCCGACAGATCGCGGTTGAAGGCGCGTGGCGATGGCACAGCGGCCATGATGTGCTGCATTGCCAGGGTGGTGGGATTGGGATCGTCGAACGGAACCGCGCCAGCCAGCAGTTCGTAGGCGACGACGCCGAGCGAATATAGATCGGATTGCGGGACGGCGTTGGCCGAGTTGCGAGCCTGTTCGGGCGAGATGTAATGGGGTGAGCCAAAGGTCTCACCAACCGTCCCTTCGCTCACGCGCAGCGCCAGCCCGAAATCGGCCAGCACAGGCCGCCCGCTGCGCTCCAGCATGATATTCGAGGGTTTGATGTCACGGTGGATGACGCCCTGAGCGTGTGCATAGTCCAGCGCGCCGCCTACGGCTCCCAGAATACGGAGCACGTCGGCATGGGGCATCAACTCGCCGTTGGACTCGTAGTTGCGTATGATGGCATCCAGGTCGGCTCCGTCGATGTACTCCATGACCAGGTAATACAGGTTTTCATGCCGACCAAAATGGAAGACGGTGACGATATTGGGGTGTTTCAGGTTGGCGACGGCCTGAGCCTCTCGCTCAAAACGCTGCGCATAAGTTGCCGAAGCTCGTAGCCGTTCCTCGACCACCTTGATCGCAACCGGGCGTTTCAGGTGAGTATCTACACCTTTGTATACCCGCGCCATGCCGCCCCGCCCCAATGCCTGTTGGATCAAGAAGTTATCCAGGTGCTGGCCGAGCAGCGGATCGTGATTGCTCACGGTTGGGCATCCTTGTCTTTCAAACGAGAACCGAATCTACGGGCTGGTAATGGGCAGATCGCGTAATGCACGGACGAACCCTTGAAGTCATAAGAGAATTGTAGTCCACCCCATGCTCAGGACAAATCGATTGTTCATCAGGAACAGCCGCTTGTCACAGACAGGTCACGCCCCATTGACAAAACTAGCAACCAGGCGTATAGTTTTAACGAAAAGCTATACACTGAGTGTATAGCTTGCTGGAAGTGGCGTCAAACAGCGCCCCTCGCCCTACTCGACCTTCGACCTCCAGCCCCTGCACGGATACGAACAAGCTATGCAGTTAGCCCGGCGGTCAGTGCCGCGTCTCGGTGAACAGAGCGACCAGCAATCGGAACGAGGGAAACCATATGATCACGAAGTTTATCTCACCCCGCTGGCAGATGGTGCACATGGCCTTCCACTATCTACGCGGGCGCAAACTGCGTACCGCCCTGACGTCGCTGGCTATCGTCTTTGGCGTTGCGCTTATTTTTGCCGTCAACATTACGCTGCCGAGCATTATGACCTCATTTGACCGCTCGATGAATGCCACGTCCGGAACCGTTGACATGCGCATCACCAGCGTCACCGGGGAGGCATTTTCGCCGAAACGGCCCTTGCAGGCGGTTGCCAGTGTCGCGGGTATCCAGGCCGTCAGTGGCTCGCTGCGCCGCCAGATCAATGTCCCGATCAGCGGCGAAGGCAGCATGGGCAGTGCGGTCCAGATCGAGCTGGTGGGCGTTGACCCCTCGACTGCCGAGAGTGTCCGCCACTACATCATTAGCGACGGGCGTTTCTTGCAGCCCAGCGATACAGGCAAGGCGGTTGTCCCCGCGACCATCACCGATTTTGCCCCACAGCTCAAGGTCGGTTCGGTCTTCTCAATGGTCACAGCGGGTGGCCTCAAACAGTTCACGATTATCGGTTTCCTGGCTCAAACGGGCACGCTGGCCGTGCCACAGATCATCGTTTCGCTGGCCGATGCCCAGGCTGCCCTGAAGCAGCCCGGCCTCATTAACACTATTGATGCCGCCTTCGAGACTGGCGCTGACCGTGAGGCGGTCACGGCGGCGGTGAAAGATGCACTGGCAAAATCCACAGCGCTGCATTACGCCATCAATGCGGCCAACAGGCAACCGGACATCTTCGCTTCCGTGACAATAGGTTATGCTATCCTCGACCTGATGGGCATTCTGGCTCTGTTCCTGGGCGCGTTCCTGATCTTCAATACCTTTCGCACTGTCGTCCTGGAACGCCGCCGCGATCTCTCGATGCTGCGGGCGATTGGCGCTACACGCGGGCAACTGGTGCAGATGATCCTCATCGAAAGCCTGGTTCAGGGGTTGGCCGGTACGCTGCTTGGCCTGCTGCTCGGCTATTTCATGGCTGCCGCGCTTGCCAGCGCAATGACCAGGCTCATGGCTCAGTACCTGCCGAGCCTGAGTTTGACACTGACGCTAGGGCCTGGGGCCATTCTCGGCCCGGTCGCCCTGGGACTTCTGACCACCCTGATCGCCGGGTACTTTCCGGCCCGTGCCGCCAGCCGCGTCTCCCCCATGGAAGGGCTGCGCCCCTCGACTGCCTCGGATATACGCCGCGCCGCCCGCTGGAGCCTGATCGTGGGCCTGGCGCTGATGGCGCTGGGCGTGTTGATGCTGGTCGGAAGCACATCGACCAGTGTATTCGGAGCGCTCGTGTTTCTGATCGGCATGGTCACTGCCGCGCCCAGTCTGGTGATGCCGGTGGCACGTTTATTCAGCCCCGCTCTCTCATTGCTGTATGCCCGCGAAGGAGACCTGGCGCGCGGGAACGTAATGCGCCAGCCGGGGCGTGTGGCAATCACTGCCAGTACACTCATGATCGGCCTGGCAAGCCTGATCATGATGGTTTCGTTGGTCAACAGTATGAGCGTGTTTATCACCAGGATCATGACGGATACCTTCAGCAGCGATCTGATGATCTTGCCGCAAACCATCGCCCTGTACGGAACCGTCGTTGGAGCAGACGAAAATCTGAGCAATCGCGTCAGGGCGTTGCCCGAAGTCCAGACCGTCGCTGGTTTGCGTTACGCCTCAAGCGTTGTCGGCGATACAGGTATTGAGGTGCTGGGCATTGACCCACAGACCTATCCCCAGGTCACCAAGCTCGAATTCGTCAGCAGCACGCCCGACGTAGCGCTACCCGCGCTGGACACAGGTCGGAATGCCATTCTCACGTCGTTGACCGCGCTGACCTTGAAGGTGGACGTGGGCGGTACGGTTGTGGTCGACTCACCAACCGGGCCGCAGACCTATCGGGTCATTGCCATTGCCAATGACACGCTGACCTTCAAGGTAACTGCGATGTACATCTCCCAGGAAAACCTCAAAAACGACTTCATGAAGACGGAAGACGTGCTGCTGATGATCAACCTTAAGCCGGGTGCAGACAAGCAAGCGGCGCTGGCCGATGTCAACCAGATTCTGACAAGCTACCCGCAATTCACCGGGCACCTCTCCGGTGAGTACCGCGACAGCCTCATTCAAACCAGTTCGAGCGCGTTTGTGTTGTTCTACGCGATGGCGTTCCTGATCCTGTTCCCGGCGGCGCTCGGTCTGCTGAACACGCTTACGATCAACATCCTGGAGCGTACCCGCGAGATCGGGATCGTGCGGGCTGTGGGCGGCAGCCGCAGCCAGGTGCGGCGCATTGTGACTGCCGAAGCGCTCTTGCTCGGCTTGTTCGGGGCCTCGGCAGGTGTGCTGGTCGGCATCGCTATGAGCTACGGGTTCATCGCGGCCATCAATTCTATCGGCTGGCAAATGCCTTATGACTTCCCGTTCATAGGCATCATTGCGGCGATCATTGTCGGCGTTCTGCTGGCCCTGTTCGCCGGAATCTTGCCTGCACGGAATGCTGCCAGGCTGGACATCCTGCGGGCACTCCAATTCGAATAGAGTGGGTTCCGCTGTCGCAGCCACGTATTCTGCTGTTCCCCTTGCCTGCCTTCGCCGCGGGAAGGGGCCAGGGTGATCGAGTTCACCCACGCCATCGATACCGACTATTTACGTATCTGCTTACGTAGAAGCGAGTCTCCTATGCGGAATGTACAACGCCCAGGCGTTATGGGTCCCCGAATCGTCGTGCTGGTGCTTGTCGCAGTCTTCGTCGTTGGGTGCGGTGGACAGCCCAATGTGCCTCCCACACCGGCGCCGGTCGACACGTCGCCCGGTGAGGATAGCAGCGTGATTCTGACGGTGGCCGTGCCCAGTTTTATGACAGGCAACTTCTCCCCTGGACTGATCAGCCAGTTTGAAAGCGCGCATCCCGGCACCAAAGTGAGTCTCGTCAAGATTGATGCGGCCATCCCCCCGGCGGCGCAGGGGCTTGACAGGCATCTAGCCGCAGTTCAGCAGTACACGCGCGCCGCCGATGTCCTCTACGTGGCAAGTTTCCCGTATCTCAACAACACCAGCATCATTTCCACGGAAGCCACCCGCGCGGGGTACTTCCTGGATTTGAAACCGCTTGTTGACGCTGATACCGAACTCAACAGCAACGACTACCTTCCGACGCTCTGGCAGTCTTACCAGTGGGATCAGGGTCTCTGGGCTTTGCCCTTCGCCGCCGATCCCTACGTGCTGACCTATGATTCATCGGCCTTCGACAATGCACAGATGGCCTATCCGAGCGATCAATGGACGCTGAACGACCTGACGGAGGCGGTTCGCAAACTATCCACCAAAGATGCCAATGGCACCGTCACACGCGCTGGCATTGATGTCTACGGCGGCCAGACGCAATTCGCGTTACGCGGGCTGCTCAACGGCAGCACAGTCGATACCAGCAGCCTGCCCTCCGTGCCAAAGTTAGCCACCCCGGAGAGCGAAGCGCTGCTTCAGGCGTGGCTCAAGCTCGACCAGGACGGTCTGATTGGCAGTGACTACAACAAAGCCCCGCTCAGTATAGCCCCCGCCACGACCCTGGCGCTGGCAACCGGCAGCGGGAGCTCGAAACGGCGCAGTGGAGCATTGCTGCCCGGCAACCAGGCCATGCTCGACGTGCAGGGTTTCGCAGTCAGCGCGGGCAGCCAGTATCCGGAGCAGGCGTATTTGTTGGCAGCGTGGCTGACCAGACGCACTGAGATCGCCAACAACATTGTCGCCACAATCCCCGCACGCCAGAGCCTGCAAAACGTGGCGGCCAATAACGTCGCGGCATTCACCTTAAACATCACGCCTGAGATGCAGGCTGTGATTACAAAGGCCGTCGCAAAGGCCATTCCGGTCTCTGAGGCGCGCTTTGCGGATTACCTGGCAAGCACCTACGACAGGCTGAAACAGTCCAATGGCGATCCGATGGCGACGCTCAAGGCGGCTGAGGATGCCGCGCTCAAGAATCTGAAGACGGCGGCCAGCCAGAAGAATAACCTGGTGTTTGCCGTCCAGACGCCCGTGCCAAGCCTGAACCTGCCGCCAGGCAAGATTGCCCTGAAATTTGCGATCATCCAGCCGCAGATCACCAACGAGCAAGCCTGGCGCAGCCTGATTGACAAATTCACGGCCAGCGATTCGCAGGTGGCGGCGGTATTGCTTGACAACTACTATGACCTGACAGGTACAGGCGATGTACTTTCCAGGGGCCTGCTCACCTACGATTGTGTCTATGCACCGTTCAACGCCGTCACGCCGGATCGTCTGCCCAAGCTGCTCAATCTCGATTCCCTGCTGGCTGCTGACTCAGCCTTCGACAAACGCGATATGCTCGGCAACACCCTGTCCCAGGTCACGCTGGACAACAAAATCTGGATGTTGCCATCGGACATTTCCCCCTACGTGCTGAAGTATGACAGCCAGCGTTTCAGCAAGGCTGGCCTGCCGCAGCCAGCGCTGACGTGGACGGTTGACCAGTTTGCCGACGTCCTCAAGGCGCTCAAAGCGGACAGCACAGGCCAGCCGGGTTTCATTCCGGCCAACACTTTCGGCACGTACCTCTTCCAGCTTATTGCGGCCTACGGTGGAAACCCGATTGACTACCGTACCAGTCCGGCCACCATCAACTTCACCGATCCGGCAACTATCGATGCCATCCAGCAGGTCGTCACGCTGGCAAAGAACGGGGATTTCAAATACCGGCCTCTCTTCAGCCAGGGCATGGATCTGGTCTATCAGCCTGAGCCATCTACTATTCGCCAGGTGATGTTGACCGGGTTCGGCCTGGAAAACCTGATCGGCCTGTCCGGCGGGAACGAAAGTGCCAGCACCAAACTCACCCTTTACCCGAAAGGGAACAAGTTTTCGGCAGTCACGTTCAGCCTGGGCGGCTTCTACATCAGCGCTACCGCACAAGACCCGCAGGCGTGTTATCGCTTCATCAGCAGGGCGGCAGTCACGCCCGCACTCTTTTCGTCCATGCCAGCTCGCCGTTCACTGCTCGCCGATCCGACGCTGGCAAGCACACAAGGCGCGGATACCGTTGCACTGTACAAGCAGATCGGCGCGCTGTTGGACGACCCGACCACGCTGCCGCTACCCGGACTCTCGTTGGGATCAACCAGTTTACAGGCGCGGGCGCAACTGATGCCGCAGTTGGAACTTTTCGAGGCACTCGACACTGTGATTCTTAAGGACGCCGACCTGAAAACGGCGCTTGAGAATGCCGAAAGCAGCGCCAAAGCCTTCCAGAGCTGCGCGGCAACCCTGCCCTCTCCCGACGTGACCAGCGTGGATTCGCAGCGAGCCTATATCAATGGTTTTGGAAAGTGCGCGATCAAAGCTGACCCGGCGATGGCGCCCTTCTTCGCAGCCATCAAAACGGACTGACGTTCAATGCCCAATTCCGTAAATGAACGTGAATAGGTACAGGAGTAACGACAAGCAAGACAGGTCGCTGGGAGCCTCTACGAGGCGTGACGCGCCAGCCAGCCGCAGCCCAGAATTGGCCCGTCGTCGCCCAGTTCGGATGCTTTGATCTGAACGTGTTGGGCAGTCGCCTTGAAGCAGTATTTGGGGACCGTCTGTCGGGCCGGTTCGAGCAGCAGGTCGCCAGCTTTGGCAACGCTGCCGCCGATCACGTACAGTTCAATATTAAGGATCATCGCCATTGAAGCGATGGCGATGCCCAATGCCCTTCCGCTCTGCTCCATGAGCCGCGCCGCAATCGGATCGCCCTGCGCAGCCAGATGAGTGATCTGCTCGCCCGTGATCGTCGGCTCATCAATAGGCGCTCCGGCCTCCTGGAGCGCTCGCCGATAGCGCCGCACCAGAGAGGGGCCGCTGGTGAAGGTTTCCAGGCAGCCCGGCGTTCCACAATGACAGAGTTCGCCATCAGGGTCGACGCTGACGTGGCCGACTTCGCCGGAGGCATTCGTTTCCCCATAGTACAGCCGCCCGTTGAGGATGATGGCCGCGCCAACCCCTGTGCCAATGACGACGTAGACCATACTGCGGTGACCGCGCCCGGCCCCAAAGTAGAAATCGCCGAGCGCCGCCGCCTTGGCGTCGTGTTCAAGGCGTACCGGTAGGTTCAAACGTTCGGCCAGCAGTTGGCGCAGCGGGGTGTTCGACAGACCCGGCAAGTTAACCAACTTGAGGAGCGTGCCGGTTTCATGATTGACCGGGCCAGGGCAACAAATGCCAAGCGCCGCAACCCTTTCCCCGCCAGGGACTTCGGCTTCCAGGTCGGCCACCAGGTGGGCGATCCGTTCGACGACGGACGAGGGGCCTTCATCAGCGTTGGTCGGCATCCGGCGATGCGCCACGACTCGATTGTCCGGGCTGATCAGGCCCAGCGCCGTTTTTGTTCCACCCAGATCGATGCCCACAACCCAACCGTCCATTGCTGTCCCTCACCGATGTGTACGTTGGATTCAGTCCAGTGCGCTGGCTCCCTGACGAGCCAGGATTGTATCTTCCTCTTCGGGCAGGCCGCTGGCGCCCACCGCCAGGCAGTGTAGCGCAGATCGCCAGGGTTGGTCATGACCAGTTCCAAATCCGCCTGGATCGTGGCGCTCCCTTTCAGCGTCTCGCTGTGCGTCAGCACAAAGGATTATTTCAACGTGATTCCACCTCCGCAGTCACGGCCCCTGGCGCTTTGTTGAGGATGTGGTCGGCAACACGCAATGCCTGAGCCGCGATGGTCAGGGCTGGATTCATGGCCGACGACGACGGAAAAAACGACGAGTCCACGACGTACAGATTGTCCAGATCGTGAGCGCGGCAAAAAGGATCGAGCACGGATTGCGCCGGATCAGTGCCAAAGCATGCGGTGCCGCACTGATGCGAGTTGGTATCGATGCCCATCAACTGGGTCAGGATAACGGGATAGCCAGCCTCGCGCATCATCCGTGACGCGGCGGCGACCAGTTTCCGATGGGCGACCATGTTCGTCCGCTTCCAGATCACGCGGATAGCCCCGTTTGGGGCAAGGATGATGCGGTTCTCGGGGTCGGGCAGGTCTTCCGACATCACCCACCAATCGACGCTGCGGTTGGCGATGCCTTGCAAAATGGGTCTGGGCACGAGCGGCTGGTTGGCCGTCAACATCCCGGCCTGCAACTTCCCTAACAACTGCACATTGCCCATCGGATAGGCAAAGTTCGGGCCTTTGAAGTAAAAGTCGTTGATCGCCATCGTCTTCTGAAACACTGTCTCGTTGACACGGGTCGGGTGGACGGCCATCAGCGCCGTGTTATTGTGCATCATGTAGTTGCGCCCCAGCATCCCTGACGAGTTTGCCAGCCCGTTCGGATGCTGATCATTGGCCGAACGCAGGAGGAGTGCTGCCGTATTTGCCGCACCACACGAGACGACAAAATTTGCCGCATGGAGCACCAACCGTTCTCCATTGCGCTCAACCTCAACCCCTGTGATCCGCCGCCCGGTAGAGTCGGTGAGCAGGCGGCGCGCCAGGGTGTTGGGCATCAGTTCGACGTTCTTGCTCTCCAAGGCCGGGCGCACACAGCAGACGTCGGCCTCGCTCTTGGCAAGGACCTGGCACGCGAAGCCGTCACAGGTCTTGCAGCGAATGCAGCGTCCTCCTTCCCGCAGATCAACGCCCATCGGCATCGAGAACGGATGCAGCCCATGCGCACGCAGCCGATGCCGCAGATCGGCGATGTACGGCTCATCGGGCACTGCTGGAAAGGGGAAAGGCCCGGAGCGCGGCGGCTCGGTTGGGTCCTGACCGGACTCTCCGTGCACACGGAAGATCTGTTCCGCACGCGCGTAGTATGGTTCCAGGTCTTCGTACTGGATCGGCCAGGCTGGGGAAGTGCCGCCCTCATGCTCCAATGCCTGGAAATCCTCACGCCGCAAACGGGGCAGGGCTGCCCCATAGACTTTGGTGTTGCCGCCCACAAAATAGTGTACGCCGGGCGCAAATGGACGCCCCTGTGCATCTTGCCAAAGCTCTCTGGGCTTGTAGCGCTTGTGGTCAAAGACCGCGCGCGGATCCCAGTTCTCCGGCTCCTGCGGCAGATAGTCGCCCCGCTCCACCAGCAGAATGCGTGCGCCGCTGTCGCGCAGGCCATAGGCCAAAGTTCCACCGCCAGCACCCGTACCGAGAATGATGATGTCGTAGTCATCGCGCATAGAGCGTTAGCTCCTCCCCCCAATGTGAAGGCCGGGTATGCATATCGATATCTCATAGCGGGTTTCGAAAATATCGACTATTATTGAAGAGTCCGGGCCAGATATAAAAACCGGTCCATACTGGGCCAGGAAAATGGACTGACAGGCGCGATCAGGTATTGCCATGCCTGGAGGGCAGTTCGGTACCCTGGAATACATATCAGAAATTCCCTGAAACTACATAAGCGCCAATTTCGCGGGCCTGAATCTTGTCCGCTGCGGGTCTCCTAATTCAAAATCCGCCTACAACACGAGGACTTATGAAACGCCAACCCGCCGCCCCCATCCAGAATCATTGTGTGCAGCGCCCCACGCCCCGCTACTTATCTCTCCTCCACTCTCGGCCCGCATTGATAGGCATTTTGACGGCCCTGCTCCTGATCTTGACTGCCTATCCGTATAGCAGTGCCAACGGGCAGGCCACCCTTAACCCGCCGACCATCGACAAGTTCTTTGATGGGATTACCGCGCCACAGGTTGACATCATTCACGCTGGCAAGCGGGCCGTTCTGTCGTTCACACTGAATAACCCGAACGGGCCTGGTCAGGACCTGACGGGCGTCAACTTCGTGGATCAGTTGCCGCCCAATGTGCTCTTTGTGACGCCCATCGCGCCTACGCAGAACACCTGCGGCGGCACCCTCACCGCTACCAACAATGGTAGCACGGGTTTTCTGTCGCTGACGGGGGCCGTCATTCCCGGCAATGGCAGTTGCCAGATCGCCTTCCTGGTCACGTCGTCTGTTCCGGGGAACTATGATAACAGGACCAGCGCCATCAACGCGCAAAACGCGACTTCCAGCCAGGACATCGGCGAGGCCATCCTGAGCGTGGTCGCCGCGCTTCAACCGCCCATCATCAACAAAACGTTCACCCCATCCACCGTTGCCCCCAACGCCACGTCAACAGTGACCATTACCATTCAAAACCCCAACAACGGAGGCAGCCCATTCGACGACCTGGTGCAGGTCAATATGACCGATGCGCTGCCCGCCAGCCTGACCATTGCTGGCCCCATTTCCAGCACAAACTGTCTCCCGGCGAGTTCAGTTACACTGTCGGGGAACACGATCACCGTCACCAATGCGACCATCCAATCGGGGCAAACGTGTACCATAACCGTGCTGGTGCAAGCACCTCCTACCTCTGGCGTGGTGACGAACAACATCAACCCCGCCAACGTCACGTTCGACGGCGGTACGTATACCACGCCCGTCAGCGCCAATCTGAATGTGGTTGTGCCGCTGCAAGTCTCGAAGGCATTCGGCGGAACGTTCCAGGCCGGACAAACTACGACGCTGACCTTCACCATCACTAACCCTGCTGGTAATCCTGGCCCACATACGAACATCCAGTTGAACGATAATCTGCCAGCCGGATTGTTCATTGCCAACTCCACCGTCGTGACCAATCCGAATGGATGTCTCAACGCTTCGGCGGTGCCGGGCGCTGGCTCGGTGGCGATCAGCGGCGGACCGCTGGCCGTCGGCGCTACCTGCACCGTTCAGGTCAATGTGACCAGCCCCGTTTCGGGCAACTACACCAATACCACGCAGCCCATCACCAGCGTGACGGGCGGCCAAACCGTGACGGGCGGCACGGCGAGTGCCTCGGTGACCGTCAATGGCCCGGACATGGTTCCGCCCTCGATCACCAAACAGTTCATCGGCACGCAGCCCATCAATAACGGGGATCGAATCCAGGTTCAATTCACCATCAATAACCCCAACAGCATTCCGATCAACGGGGTGAGCTTCACGGATGTGCTGCCTACGGGTGGAAATGGCGACATCATCGTCACCAACCCCAATAATCTTTCCTCCTCCGGCTGCGGCGCTGGCGCGACAATCACCGCCGTTCCGGCTAGCACTTCGATCAGTTTGTCCGGCGGCACGATTGCCGCTGGCGGCCAGTGTGTCATTACCCTGGACGTGACCGGGGTGAATGCAGGCAACTATACAAACACGACCTCACCCGTCAATTCCATCAATGCCGGGCAAGGCAACACGGGCAGTGCCACACTGGCTGTGCAGGGCGTTGGAACTGGTTCTGCCCTGACCATCGCCAAGCAGTTCCTTACCTCGCCGATTGCCGCAGGCGCGACCAGCCAGCTACGGATCAGCATTACCAACCCGGATAACTTCGCCCAGTTTGGCGTCACCTTCACCGATAACCTGCCGCCCCTGACCGTTGCGCCACCCCAGGATGGCCGCCTCCGGGTCGCCAACCCGGCTGGCGTGACGTTCACTCCGGCGGGCTGTACAGGCACGATTACGGCTGCCGTCGATACACAGATCGTTCGCCTGACCAATGGCTTCGTCCCGGCCAACACAACATGCGTACTCACCGTCAACGTCACCTCGTCCACCGCCGGAAGCTATGACAACCAGACCGGCCCGGTCACTTCGACCAACGTGCCGGGCACGAACACCAGCAACACCGCGACGCTCGTGGTCAATGGGCCTTCCATTCTGCCGCCGAACATCAGCAAGGCTTTTGCTCAACCAGCGATTGCCGTCAATGGCACAACCACGCTGACCTTCACCATCTCCAACCCGAACGCTGCGGTTCCACTTACGAATGTCCGCTTTACCGATACCTTCCCGACGGGCATTCTTTCTTCCACCACCCCCAACATCGGGGGAACGTGTACAGGGACATTGACCCCGGCAGGAAACCGTCGCTCCGTTACTGGTACGATTCCAACCCTGGCGGGTGGCGCCACCTGCACCTTTACCGTTGACGTGGTGGGCGCTAATCCCGGCTCGTTCACCAACCAGTCGGGGCCGATCCGCTCCGATAATGGGGGAGACAACCTGACGCAGCCTGCCACAGCCCCGATCCGGGTTGAAGGGCCGCCAACCGTCAACAAACAATTCTCGCCGGGCACGATTCAAGTGGGCGGTACGTCCACGCTGACCATTACCATCACCAACCCGAACGCCAACCCCGACCCGTTGACGAACGTGAGCCTGTCCGACATCCTGCCCAACCTGGGAACCAACCCGACCAGCCTCAGCCAGATGCTGGCCTCCAATCTCCAGATTGTTTCGGGCTGTGGCGTCGGCGCAACCTTCACCAGTTCAACCGATGCCAACGGGGTGATGACCCTGAATTTCACCAATGGTACGATCCTGCCCAACACCAACTGCGTGCTTCAAGCGACGGTCACGGCCCCGGCAGTCGGCAACTATGTAAACCAGACACAGCCTGTGACCTCCGGCAACGGCGGAACGGGCGGTTCCAGCAACCAGACCACGCTGCGAGCGACAGGCCTGCCTCAGAACTTGCAGGTCAGCAAGGCATTTAACCCGACGACGCTGCGCATCAATGAGATCTCACGGATGAGCATTACCATCCGGAACCCCGACAACCAGCAGCAAACGGGCGTTTCCTTTTCGGATACCCTGCCTAGCGGATTGCTCTTCGCTTCCGGGCCGGGCGAGCCAAACCAGGTTGGGAACTGCGGTGGAACGGTCACGGTCAATACCGGCACCCAGACCATTGCTCTGACAAACGGTGTGCTGGCCGCCGCTGGCTCGGCAGGTGATACCTGCACGCTGAGTATTGACGTGACTTCGCCCACGCCCAACGCCAACTACTCCAATACGGTCTCGGTGACCTCGTTGCAGGTCAATACGGCCACAACGGCCAGTGCCTCGCTGACCTTTATTGGCCCACCCAGCGTCACCAAGAACATCAGCCCCAATCCGATTGCGCCGGGTCAGAACGCGACCATGACCCTGACGATTGTGAACCCGAACCAGCTCACGGCGCTGGACAGCGTTACCCTGACCGACCTGCTGCCAGCCGGGATGAGCGTCGTGTCGCTTGGCACGCCCACTGGCTGCGGGGCCAATCCGACCTACAATACCACCACCGTCGGCAACCAGACCCAGATCAACTTCTCCGGCGGCACGGTCAATGCGGGAGTCGGCGTGACGTGCACGCTCACCGCCACTGTCACTGCCCTTCCGGGCAACTACACCAACACCATCCGGGCCGGCGATGTGACGACCAGCAACGCGGGTAACAATCCGCCCCCCGATGTCAGCGCGCAGCTTACCGCATTAGGATTCAGCATTGGCAACCGCATCTGGTTCGACACGAACGATGATGGGCAACTCAATAACGGCGAAGTCGGGGTCAGCGATGTGCTGGTCAGGCTCTACCCGGCCAATGCCGCCGGCACAATCACCGGCCCGGCGGTGGCAACCACCACGACGGACGCCAACGGTTATTACCGCTTTGACGGCATTCCTGCTGGGACTTACGTTGTTGCCGTCGATCAGTCCAACTGGCAGGGCAGCGGGCCGTTGATCGGCTATGCCAGCAGCACCAATAACATCGTTCAGAATGGAGCGAGCACGCCCGATTCTTTCGATAACGGCAGAGACAATGCCAGCCCCGCAACATCGGCCAATGGCATCCTGAGCACAGCCATTACGGTTGGGTTGGGCCAGATGCCGTCTGGCGAAGACGCGACGGCACCGGCGGCTGGTCACACGGCCAGTTACCAGAATAACGGCGTCACAACCGATGCGGGCGACACGTTCAACAACCTGACGGCGGATTTCGGCTTCTACAGGTTGACCTTGAATGGAACGGTCTGGAACGACAGTGGCGCCGGAGCCAACACCAATAACGGGCGCATCGATGCGGGCGAACCAGGTATCAACGGTGTCGTGGTTCAACTGCTCAAGGGTGGTGTCGTCGTGGCACAGACCACCACGACCAACGGCGGACAATACCGGTTTGACCAGCAAACGGACAATGCGGGCAACCCGACGGGCAATCCGCTGGTCGTGGGCAGTGACTACTCGCTTCGGATCGTCAGCGGTCAGCCGGCGCTGAATAACTTCGTCAGCAGCACCGACCTGGCCTCGACCTTCAACCCGACGAACAACGGCAACGGCACGCCGAGCGACGACAACGGTAGGGGCAACGCCAGCGCCAACACCGTCGATACCTTGACGGACCTCTTTACCCTGAACGTCTTCGGCAAGACGAACACCGCCGGTTCGGTGCTGGCCGACGCAGCCAGAGCCGTGACGAACCAGCCGACCATTGATTTTGGCTTCCACACCTTGCAAAGCAACACGTTCAGCGTCGGCAACCGGGTCTGGTTTGATAACGGGGCTGGCGGCGGAACGGCCAACAATGGCATCCAGGACGGGGCTGAGGCCGGGATCGACGGCGTGCGGGTGCTGCTGTACCAGGTCGATGCCACCAATCAGCCGACCACGCTGATCAGCACAACCACGACCAGTGGCGGCGGTTACTATCGCTTTGATAGTGTCCCACCGGGCAACTACGTGGCGATTCTGGATACGGTCAATTCGCCTGTCCTGAATGGCCTGATCGTCAGCAACAATACTTACACGAATTTTGGCACGGCGGGCGACAGGCAGAACAAAGGGCAGCAGACCCCCTTGCCCGGCGGCTCAGTTGTGCCCGGCGGAATCATCAGCGTGCCGTTTACCGTATCCGCAGGGACGCTGCCTACGGGCGAACCGGACGTGGACAACAGCGGAACCAATCCGCCAGCAGCCCACGGCCCCAACGGCGATGCCAGCGATGTGCTGACTGTCGATTTCGGGCTTTACCGTCCCGCTGCCAGCAACTTCAGTATCGGCAACCGCGTGTTCCTGGATAATGGTGTGGGCGGTGTCCTGGGATCGGCCAACAACGGCATCCAGGACGGCAGCGAACCGGGCATTGCCAACGTGACCGTCGTACTGTTCGCTGCCGACAATGCGGGCAACCCGACCGGAGCACCCCTGCAAACCGTCAACACCGACAGCAGCGGCTACTATCGCTTCGACAATGTTCCGCCAGGCAGCTACGTGGTAGTCGTTGACCAGACGGCCTCGGCGGCACTGACCGGGTTGAACGTGAGCAGCGTCACGTCGACAGACTTCAGCACAGCCGGTGACCGGGCCAACAAGGGGCAGCCGACCCCCTTGCCCGGCGGTTCCGTGCTTCCGGGTGGCATCCGCAGTGGTGTCATCGCCATTCCACCAGCCAATCCGGTGACGGGCGAGCCGGACGTGAGCGGCGTCGGCTTTGGCGCGCACGGCCCGAACGGCGATGCGAACGACGTGCTGACCGCCGACTTCGGCTTCTTCCAGAACCCGGCCACTGCTTACAGCATTGGCAACCGGGTCTGGCTGGACAACGGCACAGGCGGCGGCACAGCGAGCAATGGTATTCAAGACGGCGCTGAACCGGGTCTGGTAGGGGTTCCGATCAGGCTGTATAACGCCAACGCGGCAGGAACGCCCACCGGCAGCGCGTTGCAAACGACTGTGACCGATGCCAACGGCTACTATCGCTTCGATGGCGTGAATCCGGGTAACTATGTGGTGGTGATGGACTTGCCCACCCTGAACAGCGGCCCAACCAAGTACCAGCTTACGCCCGTCAGCTTTACTGATCTGAACGCGACGGGCGACCAGCGCAACAAGGGCCTGCAAACGCCGCTTGACGCCAGCACACCACTGCCGGGCGGCATTGCCAGCCCATTGATCACCATCCCTGTCGGCGGCAACCTACCGACGGGCGAGCCAGACGTTGCGGGCGGTCAGGGTGCACATGGCCCCGGTGGTGACAACCGAGACAATCTCACGCTTGATTTCGGCCTGGTCCCGATTGCGGCCAACAGCTTTAGCATCGGCAACCGGGTGTTCCTCGACAACGGAGCCGGTGGCACGCCAAACAACGGTATCCAGGAAGGCACTGAACCGGGCATCCCGAACGTGACCGTCGTGCTGTTCGCCGCCGACAATGCAGGCAATCCGACTGGAGCCGCCTTGCAGACCGTCAATACCGATGGCAGTGGCTACTATCGTTTCGATAACGTCGCGCCGGGCGATTATGTGGTCGTCGTTGATCAGGCAGCCTCGGCAAACCTGAACGGCCTGACGGTGAGCGGTGTGACATCAACCGATTTCACTACCGCAGGCGACAGAGCTAATAAGGGTCAACAGACGCCGCTGCCGGGCGGTTCAGTACGGCCCGGCGGCATTCGCAGCGGCGTGATCACCGTCCCGCCCGCAGCCCCGGTGACGGGCGAACCGGACGTGACTGGCGCTGGCTTTGGCGCGCATGGGCCAAATGGGGACACGAATGACGTGCTGACCGCTGACTTCGGCTTCTTCCTTAACCCGGCCAATGCCTTGAGTATCGGCAACCGGGTCTGGCTGGACAACGGCCTTGGTGGCGGAACACCCAACAACGGCCTGCAAGATGGAACTGAGCCAGGCATTCCGAATGTCGGCGTCAGGCTGTTTTTTGCTGACGCCGCAGGCACACCGATTGGAAATGGGCCTGTTGCGTCAACCGTCACCGATGCTAATGGTTACTATCGCTTCGACGGGCTGATACCGGGCACTTACGTGGTGGTGGTCGATAAAGCTGCCTCGCCAATTCTGAGCGGCTTTGTGCCCAGCGCGGTGACCTTTGACACGACCACCAACGTTGATCGCCAGAACAAGGGCCGAACAGCACCGCTCACGCAGGGCACGCTCCTGCCCGGCGGTATCGCCAGCGGGCCGATCCAGTTGACGAATACACCGCCAACGGGTGAACCGGACGTGGCGGCTGGCGCGGGCGCCAATGGCCCCAACGGCGATGCCAGGGACAACCTGACCATCGACTTCGGATTCGTCAACGGCCCAACGACTTACAGCATTGGTAATCGAGTCTGGGCCGATAACAACGATGACGGCATCCAGCAGAGCAATGAGCCGCCCATCGGCGGCGTCAGAATGCTGCTGTACCGGGCGGACAGCAACGGCAATCCGACGACGCTGGTCGGCAGTGTGGTGACGGACAGCCAGGGCTTCTATCGTTTTGATGGCCTGGATGCCGGGAACTACATTGTGATTGTGGACGTGGCGAATTCGCCCGTCCTGGCTGGCTCGCACGTCAGCGATGGGCCTGTCGCCAATCCTCAGACGAACACGACTGATGCACTGAATAATGGTATCCAAACGCCGCTGCCTGGCGGCTCGGTAGTGCCGGGAGGCATTCGCAGCGGGCTGATCTCACTCGGTGCGCGGCCCTCGGAACCAATTGGCGAAACCGTGCCCACCAGTTATGGCCCAGGCAGCGTCTTCACGCTCAATAATGCGCCTGAATCCAGCGATGACCGGGGCAACCTGACCATCGACTTCGGCTTTGTGTTCCCCAATCGCAGTGGCGGTGGCGGCGGTGCCGCCGCTCCGGTCATCGAAGACCCGGCCATATCCAAGTCTGGTGATCCTGCACTGGTTGGGGTTGGAGAGATTGTGACCTGGACGATCAACGTCACCAATCCGAACTCGGTAGCGATCACGGACGTGCAGGTCTCGGACAGCGTGCCTGGGGAGCTTGAGATACTCTCAGCCAGAGTGGCAGGCGGTCAGGCCAATGTGAGCGGACAGGCGGTTTATGTTTCAATCCCACGCCTTGAGGCCAAACAAACGGTGAGCATTGTCATCGTAACCCGGGTTCGTCAGGGCGTTACCAGCAGCAGCCTGGACAATATTGCCGAGTTGCTGGGGCGGTACAAGGGCAAAGGGAAAGCCACGATCCGCATCATCACCAGGTTGCCGTCCACTGGCGAGCATCCCGATGACTGGCCCACGTTCGATACGCGCTGGCTGTGGGTTGGGGCCATCATGGTTGTGATGCTGATAGCCCTCGCGCTCAGACGACGCGCCGTTTAATAGAGGTCTTGTGTCTTATGCGCTGAACAGTTCAGCGCATGAGGCTTCATCGGCTGTCATTGCAAACGTCGAGCAGGTAATCGGCTGCCACCTGTCCGCTATGGCGAATCTTCCAGTGTGGACGGGTGGCAGCAAATGGCGAAGATTAAGGTAGCTACGCTGTAGCGCTGCCTCGGCGTTGTCGCTCAATCCCACGTTCCCGTGGTCTCGATCAGCAACCGCCCCTCCGTGCAGCTAGGGCACGGCACCCACGCATCCTGGGCATCGAACAACGTGCCATCCACCTCGCGCTGGATCTCGATGTCCTGGCTGCCACAGACCGTACAGGCAGAGACGGCAGCAGGTTCGGTGGCCTCGTCAAAAGTGTCCAGCGCCTCGCGGAACAGCGGCAGCAGGTCGCGTGCTCGCTTGTCTCCGATCACGGCATCGGCTTCCATCTGCACGATGTCGTGCCGCGCGGCCTTGAGCGCATCCTGGGTTTCCTGGCCGGTGTTCGGCACGAGTACTGACACCAAATGATGGCAGTTTCGGCAGATGGCAAGCGCGTAGTGGTTGCGCAGGAACATGGGCGCGATGCCGCTGCCGCCCTCGTGGAGTCGATCCTCAATATGGTAGTTGCACACCGGGCACGGGTGTACAGTCAACAGACGACCCATACCAGCCTCCCGCACTAAACATCCTGTGCAGCCACGGTGAACGATCAGAATTCAGGTATATGGTGTAAACTGTACTACATTCTGCACCAAACGCCATCTCGATAGCGGCTAACATCAGGATACTCGCCGCAAATTCAGCACTGTAACGGACTTTAACAGCCGGGAAACAAACAGCGAGAAAACAACGATATGTCAGGGCTTATTGGACAGCACATTGGTCAATATGAAATCATCGCACTGATCGGCAGGGGTGGCATGGCAACGGTCTATCAGGCGCACCAGGAATCGATGGGGCGAGACGTTGCCATCAAGGTTATCAAGCCCGATCTGGCGGAAACAGGTGATTTTGTCAAGCGTTTCCAGCGAGAAGTACATACCGTCGCTTCGCTCAGTCATCCGCACATCCTCAAAGTCTTTGACTACGGCCAGCATGGCGACCTGGTTTACCTGGTCATGGAACTGCTCAAGGGTGGCAGTCTGGCCGACCAGATTCGCAAAGGGCCGCTGATTGCTGACCAGACTCTTCGCATCCTGGAACAGGTTGGGTCGGCCCTCGACCACGCCCACCGCGTAGGCATCATCCACCGCGATTTGAAGCCGCAGAACGTCATGCTGGACAGCGATGGAAACGCCTTCCTGACCGACTTCGGCATTGCCAAAATCCTCAGCGAAACCACCGTGCTGACTCGAACCGGCGCGGCAATGGGCACGCCTGCCTACATGCCACCCGAACAGTGGCAGGGTATCCCGCTTGATGCGCGGGCGGATATCTATGCGCTCGGCATCATGCTGTTCGAGATGCTGGCTGGCAAATTGCCTTTCAACGCGGATACGCCCTTCCACATGATGCACCTGCACGTCAGCGAAACGCCACCCTCGATCCGGACGCTGCGCAGCGATCTACCGCCCGGCATCGAAGCGGTGATCGGCAAGGCACTCGCCAAAAACCGCGAGGATCGCTTTGCCTCGGCGGGCGAACTGACGAGCGCCTTTCGCGCCGCATTGTCCGGGCAAACCCCCGTGCCTCGGCCACAGCCAGCCGCGCCGGCCAGTGCCGCCACCATCGTCGAAGTACCCTCTCCGTCGAGCACCGAGGCTGCCACTGCGATGGGCACGACGCAGACTGACGGAACGAGCCGGGGCCGACTCGGCCTGATCGCAGCGGGCATAGCTGTTGTGCTGATCGGGATCGCGGGGGTCTGGCTGGCCGGGCCGGGTCGGGGCAGCGCGCCGACAGCCACGCCTCCGCTGCTTGTGCCACCCCTGACCGCTACCAATCTGCCAACGACCCCGGCAGCCACCCAGACGCAGCCACAAGTACTGTCCACATCTGCGGGAACAGCGCTCGCAGCCGCTCCATCGGTGACGGCCACGCCCATGCCCGCGACCAGCACCACTGCTCCATCCGCACCTGCTGAAACCAATACCCTGGCGCTGACGGCTGCATCGGCCACCGTCCTACCGCCAACCAGCACCTCGTTGCCGCCTTCGGCAACTGTTCTAGCGTCGGTGACGTTCACGCCTACGAGCACACTGACACCGTCGCCCAACCTGCAAACGCGCGCCGCAGCCACCTTTGCCGCCCGCGCTACGCAAACCGCCGAGGCCATCGCCTCGTTTACGGCCACCCCTATGCCCAACGAGGACGCGACCTTGCAGGCCATTGTAGCTGCCACCGAGACGGCGATGGCTGTGGTGGCCTCCGCCGGTACACCGACCAGCACCGCTGTCCCGACCCTGACCTTGACGCCGACGATTGTGCCCACGCTGACCGCCACCCCATCGCCGTCTGCGGCGAAGCCTGCCGCACCTTCCGGCCTGATCGCCTTCGCCTCCAAGCGCGGCGCGCGCTACCAGCTTTACGTTGTAGATGCCAGCGGATTGAGCGAGACTCGACTGCTCGCGCCGGGCAACCAGGACGACTTCGGGCCGAGTTGGGCGACGGATGGCGTCCGGATCGCCTTTACATCGAACCGCAAAGGCTCCAACAAGATTTACGTCGTGAACGCCGACGACGGTTCCAGCGTGCGCCAGTTGACCACGGGGCCGGGCGACGACTACGCCCCGGCCTGGTCGCCGGATGGCCTGCACATCGTTTTCCATACCAACCGTGATGGTAACTGGGAACTGTATATGATCGACTCGGCGGATGGTTCCAATATGCAACGCCTCACCAACAACCCCGCCGACGATACCGACGCCACCTGGTCGCCGGACGGAACGCAGATCGCCTTTCATTCCAGTCGTGAGGGCAACAATGGCATCTGGGTCATGCAGGCCGACGGCTCAAATGTCCATCGCCTCAGTCCGGTGGGCCTGGATGCGCACGATCCGGCCTGGTCGCCGGACGGCAAGTTCATCGTCTTTACCTCATTCAAGGACAAAAAGCCGACACTTTACCTGATGAACGCCGATGGCTCAAATGCCCATCCGCTGCTCGCAGAGCCAGCCCAGGATGATCAGGCGGCCTGGTCGCCTGACAGCCAGTTCATCGTCTTCCGCTCCAAGCGCAACAACCAGGTCGGCATCTACCTGACCGACCTGAGCGGGCAGCGTCTACAGCAGTTGGTCAAAACGGGGACGGATAACCAGTTCCCGACGTGGCAGGGCCGGGCAAGCGGATAAAAAACATCGCCATTATGCTTGCTCATGAGGTTGTCCTCGAAACGTGCTTCGGTGACTCGTTTCAACCCGGGAAACCCCACCCAGTTGCCTTATGCTCGAATCTCGGGTGTTGCCTGCCTCACCGCTGGTGGAGGGGGAAGCAGGGAATGAGGTAGAATCGCTATGCCTGCCCCTGACTCTGCACATGCTCTAAAAACTGGTAGCGGATTGCTGGCGGCTGGTCGCTTCTAGGGTACACTTGTGGGTTAATCACCGAACGATGTAGAAGAGTGCGAATGCCGAAGATTCTGGCTGCCAACAACCTGACGATCAGCATCGAGGATGGAAACTGGCGCTTGTACAATGGCCGGGGCGACGAAAGCGCGCCGATTGTCGAGGCTTTGCCCGACGGTTTGCGCTATGGGCCGGCCTTTGCTTCTGCCCGCCGTCTCTCAGCGGATGGACGCCTGCCGGCGCAGAGCATTGCTACCGTCGTCGTCGGGTGGGCAGTTGAGGATTCAAGCTGGCACCTCGGCGTCCTGGTGACGCCAGAGGTGGCCCGAACGCGCGGTGGGCGCTGGTGTGCTCTGGCCCGTTGGGACAACTACCAGGGCGATCAGGCCGAACGAGCAGGTGCGGCCCTGGCCGCCACGCTCGACAAACCGTTCCGCCTCGTCCCTCCACCCGAAACGGCGCAGCCCGCGCCACCTGCCGAACAGCCGCCTGCGCCCGTCACCCCCTGGCCGAGCACGCCCGCCGCGTATCCGGCTCCCGCCGTCGAAGTGCCGGCGCTCATGCCCCTGCCCATCGAACTTGGCGAGTGGATTCTACAGGAGGATCTGCTGGGGCTGCGTTGGGTCCGGGTGCAATCCTGGCGAACCCGGACGCTGCTGTATGCTTTGTTCAGCCTCGGCCTGGGGATCGTGTTCGGCGCGTTGTCGCTAGGGGCGCGCTTAAGCCCGTTTGCGCCTGTTCAGCCCGACTACCTGCCTCTCGTCGGATTGGTCATCTCCGCCATCGTCATTCTGATCGGCCTGTGGCAGATCGTCACGCTCCTGCGGGCCACTTCGGTGCTGATCGACAACCAGCAAAAGATAGTCCGCGTCATGCGTGGCAAACGCCGCGTGATCGTCCAGTCGCCCTACGAAGGGCTTGAGTACATCCTGGTCAGCCATGTGTTGAACCGTCGTGACCGCAGTTCCGGGGAAATGGACCGTGCTGCCTATGATCGCATCCTGGCTGAAACCTGGATACATCTCTACTCCCCCCGGCGCGGCTTCATCCCGATCTGCTACGCCGAGCATACCGAGGGCCGCATCCGGCGCGGCCTGGCCTTTGAGGAGCGCCGGATGCTGAACCTGGGTGAGATCGATACGCCGGCGCATCACGCGGCCACGATCATGGCCGAAATGATCGGCATCCCCGCTTACGTTGAGGAACGCTGAGGACATCGTTCCCCAACAGGCATCGTCCTTCAGCTCTGGGTCGCCCGTTTCACAGGATAAAGCGCTATGCCGATAGTTGAATCAAGCCCGAAATCAGCCCCCGAACCAGCGCCGAAAAGCCTCACCAAGCCCACCTATACTGACGTGTTGCAGGCCCACAAAAATATCCGGCCCTATCTGCGGCCAACGCCCTTCTACAGCTATCCGGCCTTGAATGCTCTGCTGGGTACGCAGGTTTTTGTGAAACACGAGAACTGCCAGCCGGTGGGCGCTTTCAAAGTGCGCGGCGGAATCAACCTCGCGTCACAACTCTCCGCTTCGGAACGCGAACAGGGCTTGATCGCGGCTTCAACTGGCAATCATGGGCAGTCGGTGGCCTATGCGGGGAAACTCTTCGGTGTCAGGACGCGCATCGTCGTTCCGGAGGGCGCAAACCCCGGCAAGGTTGCGGCGATGGAGGGGATGGGCGCGCAGGTCATTTTTCATGGCGAGCGCTTTGATGATGCCCGCCTCCACTGCGAAGCGCTGGCTCGTGAACATGGCTACCGCTATGTCCACTCCGGCGACGAACCATTGCTCATTGCCGGTGTTGGCACACATACGCTGGAAATGTTGATCGACGAACCCGACCTGGATGTCATCATCGTGCCCATCGGGGGCGGCAGCGGTGCGGCGGGCGCGTGCATTGCGGCGCATGGTATCAACCCGGCAATTCGGGTCATTGGCGTGCAGTCCGAGGCTGCGCCTGCCGCCTACCGGTCATGGACAGCGCGCGAACTCCGCACTGCCGAGAACCGCACCTTCGCCGAAGGGCTGGCTACCGCAACCGCGTTCGGCCTGCCCCAGTCGATCTTGTGGGAACAGCTTGACGATTTTCTGCTGGTAAGTGATGCGGAAATCAGGCAGGCAATGGTCTGGATGATTGAGCGCGCCCATACACTGGCCGAATCGGCAGGGGCAGCGCCGCTGGCAGCGGCTTACAAACTGCGCTCGCAGTTGCAGGGTAAGAAAGCGGCCCTGATCTGCTCAGGCGGCAATAGCTCACTGCAACACCTGAAGCAGGCCCTGGAGTCGTTTGACGCTTCGCTCGGCTAAAGCAATTTGTTTGTCTGTTTGTTGACGAGTGCTCTGTTTCCAGATCGCGCGAACCAGCGAGTTTTGCAGCTATGCAGGTGTCTTTCACGATAGTTCATCCCATTTGACCTCACCTCGTCGCGCTGCGCTCGTCACCCCTCTCCGCCTGCGGAGAGGGGTCGGGGGTGAGGTTCCCGAACGCGGCATTCTTGACGCTGCCAGGGCGTACCGTTATACTCGCCGGCATTCACCGATAAGCCGTAAGCACACGAGGGTGGGCATGAGCGATAAGAATTCCGCAACCATCAGCCCCGATTTCCTGGAAATCCTGCGCTGCCCGGTTGCCGTGCACTATAAGGATAAGGGTGACGATCCGGGACGGCTGCGCCTGGTGCACAACGGGATGTGGCTGGTCTGCGACGACTCCGGGTACAAATACCCGATTGTGGATGGCATTCCGCGAATGCTGGTCGAAATTGGCGAAAAGTATAAAGACACGCCCGAAGCCGATCTGCCTGTCCCGCCGCCAGAAGATTAAGCCGCACAGCATGAGTTAGATGGGCTGGCGCGATGCGGCAAGGGTGGGCCAGGGGAACGAAACTGGCGGCGCTGGGGCTGGTCGTCCTCACCGCCGCTTGTGGGGCCGTAGCCGAACCGGTGCTGCCCACGCTGCGGCCTACCTTCACCCCCTCGCTGGAACCGAGTGCCACGCCGACGCGCATTTTCAATGCCACGCCGACGCCAACCCGCGCCCAGGCCCCGACCACATCAACGGCTGGCCCTTCGCCAACGCCGCTGATGGGGCCGATTCCGACGCAGCCGCCTTTCACCATAACCGCGACACAGGGCGTGGTGGTGGGTAACTTGCAGATCGAATACTTCACGACCAGCGCGTCGTCGCTCAGACCGGGCGACAAGTTAACCCTGTTCTGGTCAACCAAAGGGGTGGACAAGGCCACCATCTACCGTCTGGATGCCAAAGGCAAGCGCGGGCAGTTGTGGAATGTCAACCGCGCGGGGTCGCTGGAAGTGGCGACGAAACCCGATGACCGCGACGTGGTGCAGTTCTTGCTGACCATCGGCGATGCCACCAACCACCTCGACCAGACGCTGGCCGTGCCGCTGAGTTGTTCCGAACCCTGGTTTTTTGAACCGCAGCCCAGCCAGTGTGCGCCCTCGCCTGCCATCATCAGCGCCGAGGTCGAGCAGACCTTCGAGCGCGGTCTGATGATCTGGGTGCAGGCGCAGACCCGCGTCTACGTGCTCTTCAACGACAACCAGAAACCGCTGTGGGCCTACTACCCGGACGAATTCAAAGACGGCCAGCCAGAAAGCGATCCGTCGCTCTCGCCGCCCTCCGGCCTGTCCCAGCCGATCCGGGGCTTCGGCCTGGTGTGGCGAACGCGCGAGCGAGTGCGGGAAAGGCTGGGTTGGGCGACCAGCGCCGAGTTCCCCTTTGATGGGATGTTGCAGGGTGACGCCACGCTTGAAAGTGGCGTGATGTATCTTCGCGCCAAAAACGGTAATATCCTCGAACTATCGGACAAGGGCGCAAGCTGGAAATTGATCACACCGTGAAGCCCAACCACTTTCATCATAAGGGATAGTGCTGTATGTTGAATGAACCGAGCGCCGGGAGCGATATACCTGCGCTGCCCGCCACCGCGCCTGCCAGCGACCTTCGTTCCCGGCTGCGTGCTGCCGTTGACGAGGTTTTCTTCGTCGAAACCGAAGTTGATACCCTGCCTGCGCCGCTCACCGCCAGTTACACCGGGCGGCTGCTGATCGACAGCGAGACAGCTTATGCAAGGCTGGATGACCTGTTCAGGCCACTCGATCACGTCCCGATCTTCATGACCGAAGGGCAGCGCCAGGTGATCCGCGCCGTGAAAGGGCGGGTGCGGCCACAGCCGCGCCCCTGGTGGCCCAACGCCGTCCTGTTTATCCTGACAGTGCTATCGCTGCTCTACACGGGCGCGACGGGCGAAATGCAGCGCGCCGATCTGCCATCGCCGCTCGATCTGCTGCGCGGTTGGCCGTATGCTCTGTCCTTGCTGCTTATCCTGGGCACGCACGAACTCGGTCACTATTTTGCGGCGCGCCGTCACAATGTGGCCGTCACGCTGCCGTACTTTATCCCATTGCCCATCCCCGGCTCGTTTGGTACGATGGGCGCGTTCATCCAACTGCGCGAACCGATGCGCAACCGCCGCGTGCTGCTGGATGTGGGTGCGGCTGGGCCGCTGGCTGGGTTTATCGTCGCCATCCCTATCCTGTTGATCGGCCTCAAAACGTCACCGGTCATGCCTGTGCCATTCCTTGACCTCTTCACACTCAAAGCCCAGCAGACCGCCTACGTGCTCGAAGGCAACTCTTTGCTGTACGCGGGCGCGAAAATCCTGGTTTTCGGCCACTTCTTGCCGGATGGAATGCGCGACGTGTTCATCAATCAGGTGGCTCAGGCAGGCTGGACGGGCCTGCTGGTCACAGCGCTGAATCTGATCCCCATCGGGCAACTTGACGGCGGGCATACGCTCTATTCGCTGATCGGGGACCGGGCACGCGGCCTGTTTCTGCCGTTCATAGCGCTCCTGGCGGTGCTGTCCATCACGGTGTATCAGGGCTGGTTCTTATGGCTGGCGCTGTTGTTTTTCCTGGGCCGCGTCTACGCCACCCCGCTGGACATGATCACGCCGCTCGACCCGCGCCGCCGCGCGCTGGCGATTGCCACGCTGATCATCGCCGTCCTGGTCTTTGTGCCCATTCCCCTGCAAGTAGTGACCATTGGTTTCGCGCGATAAGCAGGTTGCGCAGGTTCGATGAGCGACAGCGAACCCAAACCCTCGCAGCGCAAACGCGCGCCCGACGCTGACGAAAGCCAGGCCAGCGACCAGCCGAAGCCGCCGCGCCGTCGTAAAGCGCAGGAGGCAGATACACCACAATCGGCTGCGCCGCGCAGCTCACGCCGCCGTGCGCCGCAGCCCACCGAGGCCGAGAAAGCTGCGGAAGAAGCGAAGCCTCGCCCGAAACGCAGGTCGGCAGTGCCAAAAGCTGCTGAAGCAGAAAAGGCCAAACCCCCGCGCCGGGCTGCCGATCAAGCTGGCAAGGGTCGGGAGAAGTCCGCCAGGGTGGCAAAGAGCCTCCCCAAAGGCCGCAGCGCGCGCGCGATCTGGGCGGCACGGCTGATCATTCGTTATTCGCCTGTGTGGGGGCTGTTCCTTGTCCTGCTGATCCTTTTTATCCGGGTGCGTTTTCCGCCGCCCAACACGATGATTGCACCCCTGTTTACGCCAGAAGTGCAGCATTGGGCGCCGCAGATCATGCGCTGGGCGCAAGAGTACGATGTCAATGCCAACCTGATCGCCACCCTCATACAGATCGAGTCGTGCGGGCTGCCCGGCGCGTCCAGCGGGGCCGGAGCACAGGGCCTGTTCCAGGTGATGCCCGCCAACTTCGACGACGACGAACAGGTGCGCATGACCGACCCGGAGACCAACGCGAAAGCCGGAATCCGTGTCATTCGGGATTGTCTGCGCTTCGCCGGGGGCGACGTGGGGCTGGCGATGGCCTGCTATAATGGCGGCCCGCGTCTGATCAATATCTCGCCGCTTGACTGGCCCACCGAAACGCAGCATTATTACACCTGGGGCAGCGGCATCTACAACGATGCGATCCGCAATGCCAGCCAGAGTGATACGCTGAATGCCTGGTTGGCGGCGGGCGGAATCGGGCTGTGCCAGAGGGCCGCGTCTGCGCTCGGCCTGACCACAGGCGCTACCCTCAGCACATCGGCCACCAACCCAACGATCACGTTCACGCCCAGCCCGGTGTTGCCCACACTGGCCGTCGTCGAGCCGGGAGAGACACAGATCGCGCCTGTGCCCGGCAGCCTGCCCACCTTCGCCATGCCGACCAGCACGACGGATGCCAGGCTGGCTCTGACGCCCTCGCCGTGAGAATCAGCGATGCACGAGAATGAACTGACCGCAACCTCCGCTCTGGCCGCCGCAGACAGAGGTAACGCGCAAACAGCCACATTGTGGAGCCTTGTCGCACACAAAAGCATGCGTTGGCGCTTGATCTTTGCTGTTCTGCTGGTCGCAGGCTTTATCCTGGCAGCGAGCGGCTACCGGCATGGCTTACCTTATATCGATTTCCCGGATGAAATGACCATCTGGACGATGGGCCGGGCCTACGTTGACCCATCGTGGACGATGTTCCAGCCCGAATATCCGCCGGGCTTGCTGATCGTGTCCTCCACCATCCAGCGGTTGCAAATGGCCCTGGGCGATCTCTATCTCAACCCGGCGGGAACTATCGAAGCCATGCGCTTCCTGTCTGTGCTGGCCTTTACGGTCACGCTGGCGTTGGTCATGCGCCTGGCCCATCGCTTGGCTGGGCCGCTGGCCGGAACGGTTGCCGGGCTGTGCTGGCTGCTGCTCCCGCTGGCAAACAATCAGGCCAAAGTTGCCACCATTGACTCCTGGCTGTGTATGTGGTTCATCGCCAGCGTCGCCGCCGGGACGGAGGGCTACCGCCGCCAGTCGATCCGCTGGATGACCCTGAGCCTGGCGCTGGCAATCGTGGCGACACTGTTCAAGTACCAGGGCGCGGCGGCGCTCGGCATGGCCGGGCTTGCCGCGTTGTCGCTCTGGAAGTCGGATCGGCAGCGGATGCTGATTGTCATCGTGGCCTACCTGCTGGTTGTCGCTGCGTTCAGCTACTGGGTGGTCTTCATCCATCGCGCGCTGGAAGGGGGGCTGTATCTGCCCGGCACGACCACCTCTCGCCCGACACTTGGCACCATTGCCATCAATGTCCTGTACCAGCTTACCGACATCGGCCCGGTGCTGCTTTTTGGCGGGCTGGCGGTCATTGGGCTGCTTCTGTCGTTCCTCCTCTCATCGGCTCGCCAGCGCTTGCACGGCCAGATGGGCCTGTTCAGCTTTCCCATCATGATCGTCGTGTTTGATACGATCCTGTCCTTCAACGGGGCGCGCCTGTTCAACCGGCAATATCTGGCCGCCATGACCCTCCTGGCGATCCTGGCGGGGATCGCGGTTGCCCTCCTCAGGCAAATCGCCGACGCTGCGGCGCGCCGGGTCGGCCAACCGGGAGTGGCGCTTGTCACGAAGGCTTTGCTAATTGGCCTGATCGGCGTGCCGCTGGCAAGTATGGCCTCGGAAAGTCGCGCCATTGCGCTTGACCTCTCGCGCCCGGATCGCCGCGCACTGTTCGCGGAATGGGCGCGCACGACGGCTACAGACGGGCCAATGCTTATCACCGACCCGACCACCGCCGCCGCCGTACAGACGTTGTACGGCTACCGGGGCCGCCCTATCGAGACGCCCTACAACGAGGGAACGTCCGTTTACCCTTCTGAAAGCGACGTGACACAGGCGCTGGTGGATGCCAAAAACATCCGCTATATTGTTGCCAGCCCGCATTTCAAGGGCGAACGGCTGACTGCGCCGCTTACCCGGCTCATCGCATTCGACACGGACGACAACCTGCGTGGCAGCACGTGGGCAGCTTACTATGTTGGTGCGTTGCCGACGCTGCCGCCGGAGCGGTGGATCACCTTCGGCGATCAAATCCAGGTGCGCGGCTTCAGCATCTCCACGCCAACGGCCTGCCCCGGCGCTCCGTTGGAGACGCAACTGTTGTGGGGTGCTGTCCAACACCCCGCCAATTATTACGCGATGTACTTCCATCTGTTCAGCGAGAAAACCGGAGAGATCGGCACAGAGATCAATGGCAAGCCACCGGTTAGCGAAGAACGCCCCACCATAAGCTGGACAACGCCCGGCGAACTGCTGGTCGGCCCGCGCACGCGCTGGTCGCTGCCCGCCGATCTGCCGCCGGGCGACTATCAATTGTGGCTTGGCGTGTACGAGCCGACGGGCGGCACGCGCCTGACGCTGCCGGATGGCAACGATCATGACGTGCTGGCGAAGATCAGCATTAGTCCTTGTCCCTGATAGCCTGAAGTCCAGTTCCCTGCTCAAAAGATGACAGGGACAAGGTGCTTGAGCAGATCATCAGCCACGTATGGTGATGTCGATTACGAAAGAGTCTTTCCCGTTCTCATCGGTCAGGCGCTGTCCCGTGAGGTAATCGTAAAGGCCGATAGCAAGCTGGTATTTACCAGGAACAGCGCTCGCTGGAATGGTCAAAGCGATGTCGCGTCCAATGAACAATTCGTCCGGATCATCCCAGGTGAGCGTCGGACGGTCAACAGAGACGGGCGGCCCGTCATCTTGGGCCAGCAGCTTCGGCGCATCAGATGGCATCAGGTGAACAAACACCGAGTAATTTGTCTTGGGCTTTCCCTGGATACGCCAGTAAGGGCGCAGCCTGAGCGTTTCCCCGGATTTCAGTTCCGTGCCGCTGGCTATGTCATAGCCGACCAGTGAAATCTGGTTGCCGTAATTGAAACGGACGGGGATTTGGGGGGGCAACATTCGGTAAAAATAAACTGTTTGCCCACGATAGCCAGGTCGAAGCGGAATCTTTTTGATCAAGGTCAGTTGATCGATGAATGCCCTGTCTTCTGGACGATTGTAGAAAGTCCGCCAGTCCTCTTCCCCCATCATAAAGTAAGTGATACCTCGTTTAGCATAGTCAGCAGGACTTCCGCTGTGTTGAGGCTCTAACCACCACTGGAATGACTTGGGGCCGAAATAACCACTCCAATCGCGGTTCCAGACGTGATGCAGATAGCCGTAGGTCGTTGTGAGGAAAAGCCCGTCCGCCGGGAGGCTGCTGTTAGCCCAATCCCAGACAACGGTGTGGATGTCGGTCTGCTCATAGGCACGTATCAAATCGAGATCGCCAGCCAGCGCCGGGCCACCGACGCCAAGCGTCAGCGCTCCCACCATCGCCAATGTGCCGAAACGTATGCGGCCACCTGAGATTCTCACGTGATCGCGCAGGTAGCATTGTACTGTCCAGATAATCTGTGCCAGCGCTGCCGACCAGAGCACGATCAGCGCGACAGTGGTTGGCAGCGCGTGACGAATTTTCCCTACCGAGATATGGGTATAGGTAGCGGTCATCATGATTCCGAACACGCCGCTCAGGAGCAGAATGCCCACCCATGTCAGGTTGATCGTGCGCCAGCCCCGGCGGCGGCTGTATAGGTAAGCCACAGTACCTGCGGCGAGCGCGAAGGCGAATAGGGCCATGCCGATGGGCAAAATGGCGAAAGACCAGTTGTTCAGGTTGCGTTCCGGGTCCAGCGCTAGCCGGAAACTATCCGGGCCACGAAATGTCTCAATCTCGCGGGTGGGTGTATCAAGCGCGCCGTAACCCAGGATAATGAGTGCGGCGGCGGCGGCTACCAACCCTTGTGCAAACAACGGCAGGATCGCCCGTCGCCAATGTCGCCGTATCAGCAACCACAACCCAACCATGCCCCAGGGAACGAGCGCGCCGATGGGAGAGTATTTCAGGTAGATGACCAACAAACCGGCCAGTAGACTCCCAAATAGCCAGCGGAAGGACTGTCTGCGCCAGGCGATCAGCGCGAACAACATAGCAGTGGCAGTGCCGAAATAGACAAACGGGTCAGGCAGGGCGAGGCTGTTGTTGTTAACGATAATGGGAATCAGCCCCCACACCAACCCGGCGAAAAATCCTGCCAGCGGCCCGGCCAGTTGCCGGCCACACGCGATCAGGATGGCGGTAGTGAGAATGCCCGTCCATGCCGCCGCCAGCCGCAGCAGATACCAGTAATCGGGCGGCAGGGTCCACGGACGCGGGTTGAGCGCTTCGGTGACCATCTGAATACCCACGTTGATCGCGGGGTACGCGGGCGGATACGTTCCGTAGCGCCACCACACAAATTGATCGTTGGTGATCCCGCGCCAGTTGCGGGCCAGCAGATAATAGACTGGCTCATCGCCGTGATCGATGAATGGCAAGTAGCGGTCAAAAGTCAACAGGCGGACAGCCGCAGACACGAGGATCAGTCCTGTCATGGCAAACAGGATCAACTTACGCTCGACTGACCGGTCCTGCTTTGTGCGCATCAGGTTCCGCAACGATTCCAAGACTGTTCCCTGTTCTGGCAACTAAACGCGCCAGATTGTACCACCATGCCGTAATATCTGAAGCGGCATCCAACTCTGTTCTGTGCAATTCCGACGAACCACTAGCCTGGCTTCGTGCCCCAGTGAATGGCTATCGTGTTGAACATGAAGCGCCGGTAGCCCACCTCCACGAACCCGGCCCCGCACATCAGGTCGGCCAGCGCGTCGGGCGTCTTGAAGCCCACCGTTGAGTTCGGCAGGTACGTGTAGGCATCCCTGTGCCCGGTCAGCAGCGTGCCGATCAGCGGAATGACGCGCGTCAGGTAGAACAGGAGAAACGGGCGCAGCACGTTATCGGGCGGCGGCGTCGTATCCAGGCAGACGACATGGCCGCGCGGTTTGAGCACGCGCCACTGTTCGGCAAACGCCCGCCCGATGTCGATCACGTTGCGCACCAGAAAGCCGTGTGTCACGGCGTCGAAGCTGCTGTCCGCAAAAGGCAGATTGAGCGCGTCGGCAGCGACCCAACGTACCCGTTCGCCATTCGGGCGGCGCTGGCCCACCGTCATCATGGTCGGCACGAAATCGGCTCCGACGGCGGTCACGCCCTCCACCTGCGCCAGCGCCTCGAAGGCCAGGTCGCCCGTCCCGGTGGCAATGTCCAGCATCCGCCCGCCTCTGGGGATGGCGGCTTTGCGGATGGCATAGCGCCGCCACTGGCGATCCATGCCGCCCGTCATGATGCGATTCATCAGGTCGTAGCGCGGCGCGATCCGGCTGAATACGTCACGCACAGCAGCGGCGCGCTCCGCGCCGGTCAGTTTCTCCACACTTCCACGGGCTGCCTTTCTAGGATGGGTCACTGCTGGCTCAGAGGAGCAGTGCTGGCAGCAGTTGTATCCTCAACCAGCAATCGCCGCAAGACTTTGCCGACGAAACTCTTGGGCAGTTCGTCCCGGAATTCGATCTCCCAGGGAACGGCATATTCTTCCAGGCGACGCTTGCAGAAGGCGATCAGGTCTTCTTTTTTCAGCATGGAGCCGGGCCGGGGGACGACGTAGGCTTTGACGCGCTGGTCGGGCGATTCGGGGCGGTTCAGCCCGACGACGGCCACCTCCTTCACGCCTGGATGCTCGTACAGCACTTCCTCCACGTCACGCGGGTAAACCTGGTATTTGCCTGCCAGGATCATCTCCTTCTTGCGGCTGATGATCTGGAAATAGCCGTCCTCGTCCATACGGGCCACGTCCCCGGTCAGCAGCCAGCCGTCCCCGGTCAGCGCCTTGTCGGTTTCCTCACCCATGCCCCAGTAGCCCTTCATGATCTGCGGGCCGCGCACGGCCAGTTCTCCGATCTGCCCCTGGCCGACGGGCGTGACGCCATCTGCCAGGCTGACGATCCGCGCCTCCGTGCCCGGAACCGGGATGCCGATGGTTCCGATCTTGCGCAGGCCGTTGAGCGGGTTGGCGTGCGTGACCGGCCCGGCCTCAGTCAGCCCATAACCCTCGACCAGCCGCCCGCGTGTCAGTTTCTCGAACGCTTCCTGTACCTCGACAGGCAAGGGAGCCGCGCCGCTGATGCACGCCTTGATGCTGGCAATGCCGTAGCGCCGCACCTTCGGAGCCTGGTTGATCGCCATGTACATCGTCGGGACGCCAGGGAACAATGTCGGGCGGTGCTGCCGGATAGCCTGAAGCACACCCTGAGTCGAAAAGCCGGACATCACAATCATGCAGCCGCCGAGCGCAATGGCGACGTTCATGCCCGCCGTCATGCCATAAACATGGCTGAATGGAACCACGCACAGCACACGCTCGTGGCCCTCTTTCAAGCCGGTGACCCAGTGGCGGGTCTGGAGCGTGTTCGCCAGCAGCGCGTAATGGGTCAGCATGACGCCCTTCGGCTTGTCCAGCGTGCCGCCTGTGTACTGGATCACGGCCACGTCGTCGTGCCGGGTGTCCACCTTTGGCGGCGTGGGCGGGTGCTGCTTCACCAGCGTCGTCCAGGCATATTCGTCCTTGCGCAGCGATCCGCTCAGGCGGTGGCCTTCCCTGCCTTCGCGTTGCAGCGTGAACAGCGCTCGCTGCAACGGGGCGAAATAATCCTTGATGTTGGTGAAAATGACGGCGCGCAGCGGCGGGCGGTGCAGTGCCTCGCGGACGGTCTGGCTGAACAGCGTCAGCGTGATCAGGAATTCGGCCCCGCTGTCCTCGACCTGCCGCCGCAGTTCGGCCCGCTCGTTGACCGGGCTGGACGACACGACGATCCCGCCCGCCTTCAGGATGGCATAGTAGGCGATCACAAACTGCGGGCAGTTGGGCAGCAGCAGCATGACCTTCGTGCCCTTCTCGACGCCCAGCGAGCGCAGCGCATTTGCCAGACGGTTGACCTCGTTATCCAACTGGTGATAGCGGATCGTGCGCCCGCCGAAGCGGATGGCCGGGCGGCTGCCATGCCTGCGCGCCGCACTGCGCAGCAGCCGGTGCAGCGGACGGCGTGGGAAACCAAGCGTGGCCGGGACCCCGCGCTCGTAATGCTTGATCCAGGGGCGCTCGCGGCTCAATTGCTCAATCTGTGCGTTGGTGTTCTGGTCGCGCCACTTTTTGCCGCCGCGTTCGCTCAGAAAGCGGTCTATGGCGCGCGTCACGGCGTCGGCCCGTTCCAGCATCACCAGATGCGATGAGACGCCAACGTTCACGTCCTCCGAGTCCGGGATGTTGCGCGCCACCTGCTCAAACACCGCCGACGGGTAGACCTGATCCCGATCCCCGCGAATGACCAGCGCGGGCATCCGCAAGTCCTTGAACATGCTCCACCCGTTCCACACGCTCATCGCATTGAAATAGGTGAACTTGAGGACGTGCGCGGGCGCGCGAAGCTGCCGCCGCAGCATCCGCCGGATGGGGCGCAGCACGGGCAGCGGCAGGGATAGCAACTGCGGCCCGCCGGGGAAGAGCGTATACTCGCCCGTCGTGGCGATCAGGATCAGGCGCGAGACATCCTGCGGACGGCGGTGGGCAAACTCGGCGGCGATGGCTCCGCCGAAGGAATGGCCCATCAGAGTAAAGGGCAGCGAGACATTCAGCCTGTCCAGGACCGTATCGAGGTCGCTCTGGAATTCGGCCATGTCGTACCGCGTGTACGGCGCATCGGAGTGATGGTGGCCCCGCAGGTCGTAGGCGACGACGCGATAGCGATCTGCGAACGCCCGGAGCTGGTATTGCCACTGCATGGCATAGCCGCCATAGCCGTGCAGCATGACAATCGTGCCGACAGGCTCTTCGGGCGACACCTCGATCACGCTCAGGCGGATGAGCGGATTCTCGCAGACGGCCAGTTCTTCGCGGTACAGCTCTAGATCGACTTCCATGAATCTATTGGGGCGGCGCGCGAAGCCGTCTCTCAGCCCTTGATCGCGCCCAGCGTGAATCCAGTGACGAACCGATCCAGAAAGAAGTTGTAAATCAGCGCTACCGGAATGGCGACGATGATCGCGCCCGCCATCAGTGACTGCCAGAAGTACACGTCGCCCCGGATCAGTTCCGTCGTGACGCCCACGCTGATCGGCTTCTGCGACGAGGCCGAGACGAAGGCCAGCGCATAAATGAATTCGTGCATGGTCAACATGAAAGCAAACACGATCACCGTCAGAATGCCCGGCAGCGCCAGTGGCATGACAATGCGCAGCATGGCCCCGACGCGGCTGCATCCATCGACCATTGCCTGCTCTTCGACCTCCCTGGGCAGCGTCTTGATGAAGCCCATCAGCAGCCATGTGCAGAAGGGAATCGTGAACGTGGGATACAGGACAACCAGTGCCCACAGCGAATCTTGCAGCCGGAGCAGCGATACGACCCGCGCCAGCGGGATGAACAGCAGGGTCGGCGGAATGAGATACACCATAAAGATGCCGATGCCGAGCCACTCGCCCCACCGCCCGGTCAGCCGGGCCAGGCTGTAGGCCGCCGGGACCGCCGTTGCCAGCGTGATGAGCACCACCACCACGCCGATCAGCAGGCTGTTGGCGACAAACTGCGCATAGTTGGTCTGCGAGAAAAGCAGATCGAAATTCTTGAGCGTCGGCACGTCGTTAAAGACCAGCGGGAACTGCTTCAAACTCCGAATGTACACGTCCCGATCCGTCTTGAACGACGTGAGCAGCATCCAGTAAAACGGGAAAGCCGCGAAGATGGTGAAACTGGTGACGACGACGAAGGTCAGGCCGCGTCGAAAGAACCGGCTCGAATTGCCCATAAATCACGTTACCTCTGCGCGCCGCGCAATGCGCAGCATCATCACCGCGACGCCAACCAGCACCGGTAACAGGAACACCGCTGTCGCCGCGCCTTCCGAAAGATTGCCGCCTTCGATGCCCTTGAAGAATGCCCAACTTGCCAGCACGTGCGTGTCGTTATTGCCCGTCGTCAACACGCGAACCACCGCCATGTCAGTGAAGGTGAACACCGCCCCAAACAGAAACGCCACCGCCGTGATGGGCCGCAGCAGAGGCAGTGTTACGTACCAAAACTCCTGCCAGAAATTGGCTCCGTCGATGATGGCGGCGTCTTTAATCTCCGGCGGGATCGAGGTCAGCCCGGCCATGATGATGACCGTTGACATGGGCAGCAGCCGCCAGATGTGCACCAGAATCACGCACAGGCCGGCCAGGTTTAACCCCCACCACTGGCTCTGGCCGTTTGCGCCGTTAAAGTAAATGCCGATGAGCCGGTTGGGAGCCAGCCAGACCATGCTGGCGTCCGGCCCAATCAGACCCAGCCCCCGCAGGAAGAAGCTAAACGGGTTGTACACCGAATCCAGCATCCACCACCAGCCCAGCGTCGCCAGCGCGACGGGCGTAGCCCAGGGCAGCAAGATCAGGAAGCGGACGATCCACTTGCCGCGAAATTTCTGGGTCAGGGCCGGGGCCAGAATGTTTGCCAGCACCATGATCACCACTTGCGAAATGAAGGTGAAGCCGATGGTATTCAGCAGCGCGTGCTGGAAATTCGTATCCTGCACCACTCGCCGGAACGTGTCCAGCCCCACAAATGTCAGTGTCGGGTTGCCCGTCGTGACATTGGTAAAGCTGAAGGCGATAGCCATCACAAACGGAACGCCCACCAGCAGCGCAATGTAAGCCACCGCGGGCGCGAGCAACACCGAACCGAGAAATCTCTCGTTTTCAAAAGCGGAGCGGACTCGGCTGACCTTTACGGCCTCCGTCCTGGGTATCGAGGCTTCCATTGGTTGGCCTTTTATCAGGAATTACCGGGGATGATATGCCGGGTTGTCATGCTGCTATTTGCTATCGAAACCTGCCTATCGAACAAAGTGCAGAGCGCGGACTCTTGGCCCGCGCTCTTGCCAGAAAACCCTGTGCTCACTTCGTGCCGCCGACCAGACCTTCCTTGCGCCACTTCTCGAAGATTTTGACAAACTGGTCGTGGGCATCCTTGACCGCATCCGCCGGAGTCATCTCGCCCTTCGCCGCCTTGGCAAACATTTGCGGAATGACGAAGGTCGTGAACGCATCGCCAATGGCCGCGTTGGCCGGGCCGGGATGCCCGATCACCGTGCTCCACTTTTCCGCATCTTTCAGGAAAGCCAGCTTATCAGCGGGCTTCGACCCGAACGGGTCCTTGTCCAGCCAGCCGTCTTTTTCCATCAACTGTGGGGCCGTGCTTGGGAAGGCCGGGAAGTTGTACAACTGCGATTGGTACGTCACCTGATTGTAGTTTGCCACCAGGTGCAGGATGAACTCCTGTGCCGCGTCAGGGTTCTTGGCGTGCTTGGGGATGAAGTACACCGGAACCAGGTGTTCGCTGACCAGCCCGATGCCCGTTGGCCCCTTCAGCGGCGGCGTGAACCAGATGTCGTCCACAATGTCCGGGTTCTGCGTTTGCGCCGTGCGGTAGGCCGAAATCGAGTTGAGTATCCAGGAGGCTTTGCCGGCAATGAGCAGTTGGTTGTTGGAAGCCGCGTTCCAGCCAAACACTTCGGGCGTCATGGCCTGCTCGAACAGTTTCTTCATGTACTCGACGGCGGCCACCGTTTCCGGCGAGTTGAGCGTCACGTTTTCGTCTTTGTCTTGTTCCGCCCCGCCAAACGACCAGATCAGGCCACGCCCGGCCATGTTCGAGTCGATCTCGTTCGACATGCCGATGCCCATCTGCACGCCCTGCTTGGCTTTGATTTCCGCTCCGCCTTTGAGCAGTTCTTCCCAGGTGCTCGGCCCATTGGGCAGCCCGACTTTTTCCCACATGCTCTTGCGGTAGTCACCCGGATCGGGGACCCAGCCGTGCGAAAAGCCGTAGTATTTGCCCGTTTTCTGGTTATAGCTGCTGCGGGTGCACAGTTCGACCTGTTTGCCGAAACGCTTCTGCGCTTCTTTGTTCAGGTCGGTCAGGTCAAGCACGCTCGGTTCGAGCGCCGAGGGCGGGTAAATGTACTCGATCAGGTCGTGCCCTTCGCCCGCCGTGATCTCGGCGGCGGCACGGGCCGGGATGTCGGCGTTGTTAATGTGGTCTACGGTGACTTTGACCCCGTTCTTGTCGCCCCACTCTTTGGCGAACGGGTCGAACCACTTGTCGTGTTGGGGAACGAAATGGCTCCATTGGAGGATTTTCAGTTCCCCACTCAACCGCATGGTGGGCTTCGTTTCGATAGTCACTGGCAGGATGGGGTTGATTGCGGCCGCCGCCGCCAACCCACCCGCCGCTTTCAGAAAATCACGCCTGGACAGACCACGTCTTGAACTGTACCTGCTTGGCATTTTTCATCTCTCCCCAAATATAAGGAATCGTAGAAGGGTATTTTTTGCAGCAATGGCGCTGGGTATTTCCTATTATAGAGAGAGCAAATAGAACGTCAACTCGACCTGTTCATCATGGTCGAACGACAAATTGCGATTCGGTGGGATTTCCAGTATTATCCAGTCAGGTGAACGCAGTTGCCACGTCCTGCCCACGATCACAGCCGCCGGTTGGCCGCCTGCGTTGAACACTATAGGCTCTCTACGGAGTAAACGCCGATGTTGGTTCGGACTTTCCGGCTGACAGACAAATTCAGCAATGCTTTTCTGCGCCTGCTGATCTGGATGGGCGGAGCGCTCGCCATGCAGGTCTACCAGGTGCGGTTGGCCCTGGTGAATTCCGTGGAATCGCTCGCCTTCACGTTGACGCAGGCCCTTCGGGCCGGGCAGATCGTTTACGCCAGCAATGAGGAACGACGGCGCGCGATCATGGCCCGGCGGACAGCCGAAGCCGCGCTGCGTCCCGTGATCCGCGAAGACCCGCTCAAGACCCAGAACCGCGCCCTGAGCATGTTCACCGTTGTCCTGCTGGTCTCGCTCCTGATGCTCGTATTGTGGTTCACGGGTTCCGCGCAGTCTAACAACGGGCCGTCTCGCATAGCCGGTGTGCTGCCGCCGCTGGCGACCAAAGCCGCGCCGACTGCCTTTCCGACTATCATCCCGACCTCGACCCCGATTCCCGATCCCCTGCGGGCCGGGGGCAGCATTGTCTATGCCCTCCGAGATCGCGGGCACGACAATCTGTGGGCGCTCGGCATCGGCCAGAGTGCGCCCATTCGCCTGACCAGTACACCCACCGATGATCGTGACCCCGTGTGGAGCCCCGACGGCACGAAGGTGGCCTTTGCCAGCCATCGTGACGGCAACTGGGAACTGTACGTGCTGGACGTGGGAACGGGCGACACCAGCCGCCTGACCTACGACCTGGGTTACGAGGGCGCGCCGACCTGGAGTCCCGACGGCAAGTTTATTGCTTACGAAGCCTACGAAGAGAATAATCTTGACATTTATATTACGGCGGCGGACGGATCGATGGACCCCAAGCGGCTGACCTCCAACCCCGCGCCGGATTTTTCCCCGGCCTGGTCGCCCGATGGTCGCCGCATCGCCTACGTCAGCCTGCGCGACGGCAACCCGGACATTTACATTATCAGTCTGGATCGGCCCGTCGAAGCGGAAGCCATTCGTTTTACTCGCACGCCCGACATCAACGAGGAAAGCCCGGCGTGGAGTCCGGATGGGCAGACGATGGCTTACAGCGCGCGTGTCAATGGCCTCGATCTGGTCTATGTTAAGCCGGTTTCGCAGCCGGGGGCCGATCCGATTGTGGTCGGGCAGGGCCGGCAGCCTGCCTGGTCGCCCAATGGGGCCAGCCTGGTCTTTGCCGTCGATAACGGCCCGACGACGACCTTCGTCGGTGGGCAGGTCGGCAACTACGGTGTTTCGGCTCTCGCCATCTCGCTCGGTGCGCGGGCTAATCACCCAAGCTGGTCGAATGCGGTTCTGCCTGCTTCGCTCATCCAGAGCGGTGGCGTCAGCGCCGCGCCTGCCCCGCCGCTCTACAAGGAAAACGTCGGCTTTGAGCAGGCAGCGCCGCCCCACAACAAAGTGGCCGTGCTCAACGGTATGGCTGCGCCCAACCTGTATCTGAACGACAAGGTGGACGACTCGTTCATGGCACTGCGACAGGCCGTCGTCAAGGCTGTCAATCAGGACTTTCTGGGCAACATCCAAGATGCCTTCTGGGGCATGGAACGCCTGCCCGAACCGGGCCAGCCGCGCCAGAGCTGGCACTATGCCGGGCGCGCTTTCTCCCTGGATCGCAACCTGGTCTTTGGCAACCCGCCGCCCATCGAGGTTGTGCGCGAAGACGTGGGCGTCAATACCTTCTGGCGTCTTTACATCCGCGTGCCGGAGGATTTGCAGGGCGGTCAGCTTGGCGAACCGCTCAAGGCGCTTCCCTGGGACTTTGAAAGCCGCACTTCCGGCGATCCGCAGGCTTTTGAGCAGGGCGGGCGACCCAAGCAGAGTGTGCCCGCTGGCTACTACGTGGACTTCACCCAGATCGCCGAGGATTACGGCTGGTTCCGCGTGCCCTCCGAGCGCACCTGGCGCTCCAACTTCCCTGGCATCCTGTACTGGGAATACGATAAGCGCGATGGCCTGAGTTGGAACGAGGCTATGTTGCAGCTTTATACCCAGGAACAGATCAACGCTTTCCTGGCTGGCCCAACCCAGGTTCCGACGCCGTTGGCCCCGCCAAGCGATACGCCAGGGCCGCCCAGGACCGCGACGCCCATTCCGCCCGACACCCGGTAAACCTGCTCCGCACTCACCGCATTTTCATGCGTAGCTGTCACTCCCCTCACCACAAGGTGGAGAGAGGGGCCAGGGGTGAGGCAACATCTTGACGTCTTAGAACAAATGTGCTATCATTCCGGCATAATGCTTACCTTTTCAAGTCGCGCACAATCACCTATCTGTATTGTCGTGATCGAATTCGCAAACTTTTCCTCGATTCAACTGCCTGTTATTGCCTGTTTTTCAGGCAAGTTCAATTGAGAACACTGTGCTGACGCGCGGCGAGAGAAACTCATACCAGGATGGAGGTACATGTGGCACAACCCGATATGGTCGGTATGGTCGTGCGGGACATGGCAGCGACTCTGGCTTTCTACCGCCTGCTCGGCCTGGAAATTCCTGAAAGCGCCGACAAAGAACCTCACGTCGAATACATCACACCCAGCGGCTTCCGCATCGCCTGGGATACGCAGGAGATGATTGTTGGCATTTATCCCGATTGGGTGGAACCGGTGGGGCAGCGCGTCAATCTGGCCTTCAAGTGCCAGAACGCCGCCGAGGTGAATAGCCTCTATAACGACCTTATCAGGCGTGGCTACGAAGGGTACAAAGCGCCCTGGGATGCCTTCTGGGGACAGCGCTACGCGGTCATCGTTGACCCGGACGGCAACCACGTGGACTTGTTCGCCGCGCTATAATGCCGGTTCGTTATAAAAAGAATAATGCACGGAGTATACTTATTATAGACTATAGAGGGTCGAAGGCTGGAATTGCGATCATTGCCCAATAAAGGTCAGAAACTGGATGATCCCTACCAACCCCGGTTCGTCCGACGACGGTGACACGCCTCAGTCCAGACGTGCGCCGCAGTTTTTGCCCGGCAGCAGGCAGATTTCGTTGGCAGCCCTGCGCGAACGTATCGAGGAAGAGTTCATCGCCGAAACCGCCGCGCGTCCAGACATCTTGCTCGACGCCAGCACCGAGCCAACCCGCCGCGATCTGATCCGCGAGGTGGCCGATTACGTGCTCGCCGTCGAGGGCCTCAATATCTCCCGTGCGGATCGGCTGGCTCTGCTGGACATGCTGTACGCCGACCTGTTCAGCCTCGGCCCGCTGGATAGCTTCCTGAACGACGAGACCATCACCGAATTGACCATCGACGGTCCGGATCGGGTTCACCTGCGGCGTGGCGCGGGCGACATGGCCGCCGCCGATGTCCGCTTCGACGATGGCGCACACCTGGAACGCACCGTGCGGCGCGTGCTGTTGATGGCTGGCACAGAACTAACCGAGCGCGATCCGTTTGTTGAGGTCGGCACACTGCTGCGCGGACGCCCGGCCCGGCTGACCGTTGCCGCGCCGCCGGCCAGCCCCTTGTTGCACGTCGAGGTGCGGCTGCACCCGCCTGAAAGGGCGACGATGGCGTCGTGCATCACGTCGGGTTTGCTGGACGAAGAGGCCGCTGCGCTGCTGGATCGCCTGCTCGCTGCCGGGCACGGCCTGATGATCGCCGGGGATGTGGGCACAGGCAAGACCACACTTTTGGAAGCGCTGCTGCCCTTGCTGCCTTCGGGGAGCATCTGTGTGGAGCGTTCCGCCGAGCTGCGTCTGCCGGAGGGCATCGAGCGGCTGGTGGCCGCGCCGCCTCTCGACTTCGCCGGGCAGATCAGTGCCGCGCTGGAGAGGCGACCCGCGTGGCTGGTGATCGACGAGATTCGTTTCGACGAGGCCCGCGCCATGTGGCAGGCGCTCACGGCGGATCAGGGGCCGCGCTGCCTGTGGGCTTTCCGGGGTGCAACCGATCCGGTACGGCTGCGTGCCGCGTTCAGTATGTCGGTGCGGCGTGCGCAGTCGGGCATCGAGCAGGAGTTCATTCACTCCGCGCTGCTGGATCGCCTGCCCTTTGTGGCTTTGATGGCCCGCCGCAACCAGCAGCTATCTCTCCTGAGCCTCAACGAATGGCAGCGCGACGAGCAGCAGCCAGATACGTTAACGCTGCGCACGCTGTGGCCGGGCGGCGCCGCACCGCTGCAGGCGATCTAGACACAGCACTCATCGATTCTTTAATGTCCTTCAGCGGATTCGCGTCTATACTCGTGTAAGTGAAGCACGCAACTCCGGCCCAAGTCGTCCGTAAAGGGGAACAGGAGAGCCGTTGCCTGGTGTGCCAGACGCAATCACGAGGAGTGCCAGATGGCCGAGAAAATGAAGAACACGAACGTGCCGCCACAGCGCGGTATTGGCTTCTTCCGGCAATTGATCGAGCAGGTGCGCCTGAGTTGGGCACTGCTGCTGGATAACCGCGTGCCTCTGGTGGTCAAACTCATCCCACTGGGGGCCATTGCATACATTGTGTCGCCCATCGATCTGGTTCCCGACATCTTCCTGGGGCTTGGGCAGTTGGATGACTTGGGCATCTTGATGGCCGCGCTGACGACCTTCAACAGCCTTGCCCCCGGCTACGTGGTCGAGGAGCATCTGGCCCGAATCCGCGCTGGCAATGTCTACAATATCAAGCGTGACAAAGCAGGCACGGTCATCGACGTCAAGCCCAAGCGGACGCAAGAATAGCCTGGAGGGTGCGCCTGCCTGATCATCTTCGGGTGCTGTGCCCTGCTGACAACAGGCTTGCCTCAGACTCCTTGACACGCCACAGCCCGCTTGCTATGCTGTGCAGCCACTCAGCGGATGGGTAACCAGGGTGGATGAACAGACGCTGCGATACTGGATCGGCTTCAACCGGGCAAAGGGCATCGGCCCTGCTCGATTGCGGGCATTAGTTCAATATTTTGGCAATGTCGAAGCCGCCTGGAACGCCGACCCGGAACGCTGGAAAGCTGCCGGTCTGGATCATCGTTCGCTGACCAGTCTGCTTTCGACGCGCGCTACCTGCGACCTGGACGCCGAACTGCGTGCGGTTGAGCGGGCCGGGGCGCGCGCTATCACCCTCGATGACTCCGATTACCCGCCACTGCTGCGCAAGATTTACGACCCGCCGCCCGTCCTTTACGTCCGGGGTACGCTGACTGAGGCCGATCAGTGGGCCGTTGCTGTCGTCGGCACGCGCCGTGCCACCGCCTATGGCAAAACCGTAACCGAGGAAATCGTCACCCCGCTTGCCCGGCAAGGTGTTACCATCGTCAGTGGGCTGGCACGTGGCATCGACGCAGCGGCGCACCAGGCGGCCCTGGATGCAGGTGGGCGCACCATTGCCGTCATGGCAAACGGGATCGATCATGTCTACCCGCCGGAACACCGCCAGTTGGCCGAAGCCATTGTCGAACATGGCGCTTTGCTGACGGAACTGCCCCTCGGTTCGCGGCCTGAGCGTGGCTTGTTTGCGCCGCGCAACCGCATTGTGAGCGGCCTCAGCCTGGGTACACTGGTCGTGGAAGCGGCGGAGAAGAGCGGCGCACTGCTGACGGCGAACCAGGCGCTTGACCAGGGCCGGGATGTGTTCGCTGTGCCGGGCAACGTGCTTTCCCCGGCCAGCAAGGGCACAAACGCGCTGATTCAAGCCGGAGCCAAACTTGTCACCAGCGCTGAAGACGTCCTGAGCGAATTGAACCCGGATCGCGTTCGCGCCGAAACCCGCACACAGCCCACACCCATAGTGGCGGACAACGAGATCGAAGCGATCATCTTGCGCCACCTGTCCGTTGAACCGCAGCACGTCGATGAGTTATCGTATCAGAGTGGACTGCCGATCATGCAGGTCAACGCCACGCTGACCATCCTCGAATTAAAGGGCATGATCCGGCAGGTAGGAACGATGCAGTATGCCCTGTGCAGAGATTGAGGGACTGGTCTAGCCTGACTTCGCGGTACGGAATGATGAGTCGGATACTGTTCTAAGGAAAGCGAAACGAGATGAATCATTACTATGCCTTGATCATGGCCGGGGGTGGCGGAACGCGCCTGTGGCCGTTGAGCCGCCGGGATCGCCCCAAGCAGGTTCTGCCGCTGACCGAAGATCGCACGATGTTCCAGGTCACCGTCGAGCGGCTGGACGATATGTTTGCGCCCGATCATATCTTCGTCGTGACCGGCCCTGATCTTGCCGAACCGCTGCACCAGAGTGCGCCGCATCTGCTCGACGAGAATTTCATCCTCGAACCAGCCGGGCGAGACAGTGGCCCGGCGGCTGGCCTGGGTACGTTCCACATTGCACAGCACGACCCGGATGCCGTGATTGCGGTACTGTCCGCCGATCATCATATCGCCAACGAAAAGCGCTTCCTGGCCGCGCTGCGTTGCGCTCACGACGCGGCCAGGCAGGGCTACATCGTCACGCTCGGCATCCCCCCTTCCTATCCAGCTACGGGTTTCGGCTACATCCAGCGTGGCGAGCCGATTGAGAACTGCGGCGAATTCACCGTTTATCACTCCCGGCGCTTCACCGAAAAGCCGGACGAGCCGACGGCGACGGCCTTTCTCAGTTCGGGTCTGTATAGCTGGAACGCCGGCATTTTTATCTGGCAGGCCCGGCAAGCTATCGCCGAATTCGAGCGCCAGCAGCCAGAAATGCACGCCATCCTCAAAAAAATCGCTGAGTCACCCCAGGAAAGAGAGGCGCTCTGGGGCCAGATGAAGAAGATTTCGCTGGACTACGCCATCATGGAGGGGGCCAGCAATGTCGCCGTCATCCCGGTAGACATCGGTTGGAGCGACGTCGGGACGTGGGCCACGCTCTTCGAGGTACTGGCCCGCGATGATCATGGCAACGCCACGCGCAGCAGTTTTGATGGGCATATCCAGATCGACACCCACGAGACGCTGATTGTCAGTGACCGGATGGTCGTCACCATCGGCATCGATAACCTGGTCATTGTCGATACCGACGACGCCATCCTCGTCTGCCATCGTGACCGCGCCCAGGACGTGCGCGATGTGGTGCAGCGTCTCAAAGAGCGCGGCCAGGACGCACACCTGTAAGGCCGTCAACTGCACCTCTCTTGGCAAGCAGGGGGGAAGTTAACACTCGAAGTAGTGCCGACAGGTTCCCCTTCCTGAATTTGGAGAGGAGGTCAAATCAAACAGTCACCTTCCGATCCGCTTGTGCCTGGCGGGAAAAAACTGCTAGAATGCTCACACCGAGAAAGCGAGGTGTGCTGATGGCAGCCGAAAAACGGAACAAGGAAGTGACCCGACGTTTCAGCGCCGAGGTCTGGGGTGAGGGGAATGCGGCGCTCGCTGACGAACTGATTGCGCCTGATCTGGTGGAACACACACCCTTTCCTGCCCCAAGGCCGGGTCTGGCCGGGCACAAGCAGGTGCTTGCCATGTTCCGCGCGGCCTTCCCGGACTTGAAAGTCACCGTAGAGGACGTGATCGCGGAAGGCGATTGGACGATGCTGCGTTGGAGCGGCTCCGGTACGCATACCGGTCAACTCATGAACATCCCACCCACCGGCAAATCCGTCCGAATTACGGGCATGGACATCCTGAAGCTGGAAAACGGTAAGATCAAAGAGCGCTGGGCAGAGATCGATGCGCTCGGACTGATGCAGCAGCTCGGCGTAATCCCATCTGGCAATTAAAACGCCTGACCACTTGAGTATAATTGAACTGGGCTGATATGGTCTGGCAGGCTAGATGCTGGAACTACGCTACATTTATGTCGGGCTTCCGCTGGTCGCGGCGGTGGCGCTTATTTCCCTGGGCTATCTGGCGTGGCAGCGCCGAAAAGCGCCGGGCGCGACCGCTTTTATCTATCTGGCCCTGTCCCTGACAATCTGGTCAATCGGGGCCGCGCTCGAAGTTGCCAGCACTACCCTGAGTACTGCTGTCTTCTGGTCAAAATTCAAATACTTCGGAGTCGTGACGATGCCGCCGACCTGGCTGGCATTCACCCTCCAGTACACCGGGCGCGGGCACTGGTTGACCCGGCGCAATCTGGCGCTGCTGACCGTCCATCCCGTCCTGACCTTGCTGCTGCTCTGGACAACGGAAACGCAGGGGTTGTTTTGGAGCAGCTACCACATGGACAATACCGGGGCTTTCCCGGTCTTCAGTGCGACGAAAAACATCGCCTTCTGGCTGCACACGGTCTACAGTTATGCCCTCGCAGTGGGTGGCGCAGTCATTTTCCTGCGCCAGGCGTGGCGCTCATTTCACCTGTACCGGATGCAGGTCGGGCTTCTGGTGCTTGGCTGCCTGGTTCCGCTGGCATCCAATGCTCTGACCCTGGCCGGTTTCGTGCCGCTGCCCGGCCTGGACTTAACCCCCGTAACGTTTACCATTGCCAGTGCGGGCGCGCTGTATGCGCTACTCGGCTTTCGGCTGCTCGACATTGTGCCCATCGCCCGCGACATTGTCATCGAGAATATGGCGGACGGCGTGATCGTGCTGGATGCCGAAAATCGTGTCATCGACTTGAATGCGGCTACACGGCAACTGCTTGATCCGGCGATGGGTGACGTGATCGGCAAGCCTGCCCAGGTGGTGTTTGCCGCGTATGCCGATCTGCTGGCCCGCTACCGCAATACAATGGAAATGAATGCCGAAGTCATGTTCGAGCGAGAAGGCCAGCAGCGCTACCTGGATTTGCGGATCAGCCCGATCCGGGATCGACGTGGTAAATTCCAGGGACGACTCATCGTCTGGCGCGACATTACGCACCGCAAACACGCCGAGCAAGCTCTGAGCAACAGTATCATGCAGTTGGCGATGCTTCGCCGGGCAGACGAAGATCTGAGCCGCAAACTCGACCTTCAATATGTGCTGGCGATTGCCCTCGATTTCGCGCTGCGTTCCAGCGATGCCGATACTGGCTTCATCGGCCTCATGGAAGGCGATATGTTGCGGGTTGCCCACCTCTTCGGCAACTATCCCGATGTGGCTGTTGGTACGTACTTGCCGCCAGATCGGGGCGTGGTGGGGCGCGTGATGCGCAACCAGCAGGCAGAACTGATCACCGCCCGGAGCGCCGAACCGGACTTCGTGCCCCGGGTCGAGGGAGTGCACGCCCAGATTTGCGTGCCCTTGCTCTCGCAGGAGCGCTTTGTCGGCATATTGAGCCTCCAGACCAGCAAGCCAGATCACTTCACGCCGCAGATGTTCGATTTTCTGATCCTGGTCGGCAGCCGCATTGCCAGCGCCATGGACAATGCCTATCTGTACCAGGTCTCCCAGAACCAGTTGACCGAGCTGCAAGCCCTCTATGCCAGAGTCAGCCACCTGGAACGGCTCAAGACCGATATGATCAACATCGCGGCGCACGACCTGCGCAACCCGATCAGCATTGTCAGCAATTACGCGCTCATGCTGCGCGAGGAGGCCGGCGAGCAGCTCACCGAGCAGCAAAAATCGTTTCTGGATGTCATCGAACAGGCAGCCAGACGCATCCTCAAAATCACGGGGGATATTCTGTCGTTGGAACGCATCGAGCAGACGGCTGCGACCACGCAGGCGGTGGAACTGTGCCAACTGGTCGAGGATGTCTTTTCCCTCTACCAGGATCAGGCACGCTACAAGTCACTGCGCTACGAGCTTATTTTGTCCCCGGACGTAGCGCCGACGGTCAATGGCGACCCGGCCCAACTGCGCGAAGCTATGTCGAACCTGATCGTCAACGCCATCAAATACACACCTGTCGGCGGGCGGGTGAGTGTCAAACTGTCGCAGGTGAGCTTCAGGGCCAGGTTCGAAGTGGAGGACACCGGGTACGGCATCCCGGCCCACCTCCAGGCCAACGTATTCCAGCCTTTTTTCCGCGCCGAAACCGAGGAGACACGCAAGATCGAGGGCAGTGGCCTGGGCCTGCATCTGGTCAAGAACATCGTGGAACGGCATCACGGCCAGATGATCTTCCAGAGTGAGTACGGCAAGGGCAGCACTTTCGGCTTTGAACTGACCCTGAGTAAGCGGCCCTGATACGAATGCTGCCTGCGCGGTACGAGCGACCCGCCAAAGGCGGCGGTACCGTAAGATCATTTCGGGCCAGGCAGGCTGGCTTGATGAGACGGCCAGCCCAGCGTGGCGAGGCGCGCCGCCTGCCCGCACCCACGCCAGGTGCACCTTGACCGGCGTCTGCCCATACGCTATACTACCCCTCTGGTCGGCGAACAATTCCCCGGCTTCACTCGTATTTCTTTGCTTGAGCGCCGCGCTGTCGCGGTTTGCTGTTTTTGGAGGATTCACCGAATCATGGTCAAGCGTACCTGGCAACCCAAAAAGCGCCGCCGTTTGCGCGTGCACGGCTTCCGGCAGCGGATGGAAACCAAGAACGGGCGCAAGGTTCTGAAGGCGCGTCGCGCCAAAGGCCGGCATCGGCTGACGGTTGCGCCTGTTCACGTCAAGAAGGTTAACTGGAATAGCTGAATACGGCTATGCAGCGCCAGTTCCGCCTCCAACGCAGCGCCGATTTCGAGCGGGTGCGTGCCGAGGGGCGGGTGTGGCGCCATCCGTTCCTGTCGATGGCTGTCGCGCCCAATACGCTGGGGCACAATCGCTATGGGTTTGTGGTGAGCCGGCGCCTTGGCAGGGCTGTCGTGCGGAATCGAACACGCCGAATTTTACGCGAAATCGTTCGTCGGGCGACACCCCGTCTCAAGGCTGGCTTTGACATCACGTTTATTGCCCGCAACGAAATGGTCGGACAGCCGTATAGAGAGCTACAGGCTGCGTTGTACGATCTGTTCAGCCGCGCAAGCCTCTGGCAGCAGGAGAGCGCATCATGAAGTACGTTGGTATGGCGATGATCCGGGTCTACCAGTTGACCTTATCAAAGGTTCTGCCGCCCAGTTGTCGTTTTGAGCCAAGTTGCTCGCACTACACCTACCAGGCCATCGAAAAGTACGGCCTGATCAAAGGATCGTGGTTGGGGTTTAAGCGCATTCTGCGCTGCAATCCTTTTAATCCGGGGGGCTATGACCCGGTTCCCTGAAGGAGTCCACTTGAGCGTGCTACCCCGTCCGCGCCAATGGCTTTACGGCGCGGCTTTGTTATTGATTCTACTGCTCACTTCCTGCGGTGCACCACTGCCTGGCGAAAGCTGGCCGGGCATTTCCACCGACGGCCAGTTTGTATACGTGGCTTACCACAACCGGGTGATGCGCGTCAACCCTGCGCCTCCGCCGGGCGACGAGCGCTCTCCGGTGCGACGCTTCGATTGGATCGGGCAGCTAGCAGACGACAAAATCCACATGTACGCGCCGCCCGCCGTCTCTGCCGACGGCATTGTTTACGTCGGTGCTTACGACCACAAGGTCTATGCCTTTTCGCTGACCAATGGCTTGCTGACCACCTTCAACAGTGATGCGGGCAATGACAAAGTGATCGGCGGCGCACTGATCGCAGGAGACACCCTGTACGTCGGGAACGGCGACAAAGGCGTGCGGGCACTGGATCGCAGGACGGGTGCGCGGCGCTGGAACTTCACGGATACGCGCTACGGCGTGTGGTCAACGCCGATCCTGGTGGGGGATACACTCTACTTTGCGTCGCTCGATCACTTCATTTACGCGCTAGACGCTGTCAATGGCACGTTGAAATGGAAAGTAGACCTGAACGGTGCGATTGCCGGGACGCCGCTGTACGAGAAGGGCATCCTGTACGCAGGCACATTCGGCAATGAGATGGTGGCAGTGTCGCTCGAACGGCATGAAATCGTCAACCGCTATGCCACACAGGGCTGGGTGTGGGGCACGCCTGTCATGCTGAACGACACGCTGTACTTTGGTGACCTGAATGGCTGGGTGTACGCACTCGACGCCAGTACCTTCAAGCTCAAGTGGCAGAAGAACGACCCTGAGCGTCCAGGCGCAATCCGGGGCAAACTGGCGCTGACGAAACTCCGGGCCAAGGATGGTGGCAGTGACAAAGATATCGTCATCGCGGGGTCGGAGAGCAAATATCTGCACGCCTACGATGCGCAGACCGGCGACCTGGTCTGGACGTCGGCCATTAGCGCCAACGAGCAGGTCCTGAGCGATCTGATCGTGATCGGCGACGACGTGATATTTACAACCCTGAGCGAAAGCCAGCTTGTCGCCGCCTTCAACACACAGAATGGGCAAAAATCGTGGGAAGTCAACTACACGAGCGAAATGACCCGCGTGCAGACGGCCACCAACCCGCCCGTCACCCTGACGACGATCACACCCGCGCCCACCGCAGCGGTGTCAACCGCCGCACCCACCGCAGCGGTATCGCCAGCCAGCACTGCCACGTCTCAGCAATAAACAGTAGGGTTCGCCCAGGAAAGTGATATTCGATGGATTTTCTGACTAACCCCTTCACGACAGCGCTCTTGTTCCTGTACCAGTTCCTGGGACAGAACATCGTGCTGACTATCGTCGTGTTTACGGTGTTGATCCGCCTGGCGACGTACCCGCTGACCTACCAGCAGATCAAGTCCAGCAAGGCCATGCAGGAATTGCAGCCGAAGCTGAAGAAGCTCCAGGAAAAGCACAAGGGTGACCGCGAAAAGATGGCCCAGGCCCAGATGGAGCTTTACCGGGAACATGGTGTGAACCCGCTGGCGGGCTGCCTGCCGCTGCTCATCCAACTGCCCATCCTGCTGGGTCTGTATGGCGCGATCAGCCGTTCGCTGGCAGCGACGCCGTTGCAACTGCTCGACCTGCATCACCGCATCCTGATTCCGGGCCTGTCGCACCTGGTGCCCCTGCAAAACCAGTTCCTGTGGCTGAACCTGGCCGCGCCCGATCCGTACCTGGTGCTGCCGATCCTGGTCGTCGCCACGACCTGGTTGCAGCAGAAGCTCATGACGCCAACGCCTACTGGCAGCGCCGACCCGAAGGACCCGTCGGCAGCAATGGCCCGCAACATGACGGTCATGATGCCGCTCATGATCGGTATCTTTTCGCTACAGTTTGCCTCCGGGCTGTCCATATACTGGGTCGTCTCAAACCTGGCCGGTATCCTCCAATACGCGATGCTTGGTAAAATAGACTTCCGAACCTTGCTGCCCGGACGTTCCGGCGCGCCGACCCTGGTCGTCGAGGAAGTGGACGATACACCGAAGACGAAAGCGCTGCCCGAACGCAGCGACAACGGCACGCAGCAGAAGCTGAGAGCACAGCAGGCCAAGAAGCGAAAGCCCGGCCCTTCGAAGACAAAAGCCAGCAAGGCGAAATAAACAGCCTGCCACCTCAAACCCGACCCTCCCCTGTAGAGCGGAGAAGCGGGCGCTAATATTGAAGACGATGTGGGTGGTCAGGGACAGGGGGCCAACAATTGCGTAAATCCGCTCCTCACTAAGCGAGGACTTTATGAGCGAATCCAGATCGATTGAAGCCAGCGGCCCCGACATTGAATCGGCAATCAGCAAAGGAATTGCCGAACTCGGTGTGTCGCGCGATGAAGTCATGATCGAGGTGCTGGAGGAGCCGGGTCGTCGGCTCTTGGGTCTGGGAGCCAAACAGGCCAAAGTGCGTGTAACGGTCATCAAAGCACCTGCAACGCCCGCCCCACCCCCGGCAGTGACCCCTCCGCCCGCCAGCGCCGCCCGGACGGAAGCGCCGAGGCCGCCCGCCAGGCCCATGGAAGCGCCGGTAGCCCCAGCCGCTAAACCAACCCAAGCGCCGGCTCCGGCCAGCGAGTTTGAGGAGGACGAGGACTGGGCAGAAGAGGAATCGGTGACGGCGGAAGACCTGGCCGAAGATGCCACTGTCGGGGCCGAGACGCTCCGTGAATTACTCCATCACATGGACATCAACGCCAAAGTAGTCGTCCGCCCGGCAAAGAGCGAAAGCGACGAAGCACAGCACTGGACGCTCGAAATCCAGGGGCGTGACCTGGGCGCGCTGATCGGACGGCGCGGCGAAACGCTGGCAGCCCTGCAATACATCACCCGCCTGATCGCCAGCCGTGACCTGGAACGTCGTGCTAATATCGTCATCGACGTAGAGGGATACAAATCACGCCGAGAAACGATGCTCCGGCGGCTTGCCAAGCGCATGGCCGAGCAGGCCATTCAGCGCGGGCGGACGGTCTCATTGGAGCCGATGCCCCCGCACGAGCGACGTATCATCCATCTGGCGCTGCGCGATAACCCTAACGTAACCACCGAAAGCGTCGGGGAAGGTGATCATCGCAAAGTGACGATTATTCCGCGCCGCAGCAAATAGCTCCACCACGTAAGAACAAGACCTTGATCACTATCAGAAATTCGCTCACCGCCGCCGCGACAGCCACCCTGCGTCGCGGCCTCTCTGATCGGCCAGAAACATGACTCCAAGCCCCGATTATCTGTTGATCGGCCATGTGGCTCACGACGAGACGCCGCAAGGCCCAAAACTGGGCGGCACGGTGTCCTACGCAGGTTGTGCCGCCCATGCCCTGGGGGTGCAGGTCGCCATCGTGACCAGCGCTGCCCAGGATGAAATCGTCCTCAAGGCTTTTCCGCCTGGCATTGATTTACACGTGATTGAAGCGCCGGAAAGCACCATCTTTGTGAACATCTACGAGGGCGATAAGCGCCGCCAGATCGTGCGCGGGCACGCGCAACCGCTCTCGCTGTCGGACGTCCCCGAAGCGTGGCGCAGTGCTCCCATCGTCCACTTGGGGCCGCTCGACGACGAGGTGGACCCGGCCCTGGCGCGCGCCTTCCCGCACTCGCTGGTCGCCGCTGGCCCGCAGGGCTGGATGCGCACCTGGGATGCCGAAGGAACCGTCTTCCCCAAACAGTGGGAACACGCCGACGCCTTGCTGCCCATCCTGGACGTGACCGTTTTCAGTGAAGAGGACATTCACCGCGATAAGGCGCTTGAGGCGCATTACGCCAGCCTGGCCTCTCTACTGATCGTGACCCGCGCCGCCAATGGCTGCACCGTCTACCAGCGCGGTCAGGAACCCATGCACATCCCTGCGCCAGCCGTCCCTGTCGTGGATGCGACGGGGGCGGGCGACATCTTCACCGGCATCTTCCTGGTCATCTACTGGCGCACTCGTGACGTGCGGCGCGCTGCGGAAGCGGCTACACAGCTTGCGTCACTGTCCGTGACCCGCGCCGGCATGAGTGGCATCCCGACGCCTGATGAAATCCGCCAGGTCATCGGGTGACTCAGGGTATTGTCGGGTGGGTTGCCAGGCGGATCGATCTGTTGCAGCCTTTGGTGCGTTGGCACAGTGTCTGGTACCAAAGCGAGTTGACACGCAAGCCGCAGCGCCTATACTTGGTTTCTGAGCAGCATTGGTAAACGAGATTGGGGCCATCGAGAGCACATCGTTCCGCTGAAAGGGCAGCAGCACGTGGAACAACAAGCACAAGCTACGAGTTTGCGTGATATCCTCCGGCAACCGGAAACGATAGAAGAACTGGGCGTTCCACCCGGTATTGTCCACGACCTGATGATGCGCTTGCTCTTCACCGAAGGTGACGTAAGCCTGCGCCGCTTTTCGGATGTGCTGAAAATCAGCGCCAAAATCCTGGACACTATCATGTTGCGCTGGCAGCAGGAGCACCTGGTCGAGATTTCAAAAGCAGGCAACATCGGACGGGCCAGCTACATTTACAGCCTGACGGAGGCAGGGGCCGCGCGCGCCCGGGACGCGCTGGAACGCAGCCAGTACATCGGCGCCGTGCCGATCCCTATCGAAGTCTACAACCAGGCGATTGTGTTGCAGAGCCAGGAACGGGCGCGCATCCCCCCGGAAATGGTGCAGCAGTCGCTCAACCAGTTGATCCTGCCGGAGGGATTTCATCGCCGCATCGGCCCAGCCCTCAACCTCGGTTCGTCGTTGTTCCTGTATGGCCCGCCTGGGAACGGCAAAACGACGGTAGCGCAGGCCATTGCCGGGCTGATTGCAGGCTCAGACCCGATCTGGTTGCCCTACACGGTCACAACAGGCGGCCAGCTTATCGGCATCCACGACCCGCTGGTTCACCACCCGATCCAGCTTGATCGCAACCAACTTGAGCAGCTTGGCGAGTATGACCGGCGCTGGGGGCTGTTCACCCGCCCGGCGGTAATGGTCGGCGGCGAATTGACGATGGAAGCGCTTGACCTGCGCTTCGATGAGACGACCAAGTTTTATGAGGGGCCGCTGCAACTCAAGGCCAACGGCGGCATGTTCCTGATCGACGACTTTGGCCGCCAGCAGATGCGCCCGACGGAACTGCTCAACCGGTGGATCGTGCCGCTCGAATCGGGGTTCGACTTTTTGCGTCTGCGTACCGGGCAGACTATGCAAGTGCCTTTCCGCCAGTTGATCGTGTTCAGCACAAACCTTGACCCCAACGAACTGGTGGACGCCGCATTCCTGCGCCGTATCCAGATGAAGGTCAACGTCGAAAGCCCGGATGAGCGCATGTTCTTTCAGATTTTCGCCACGATGTGCCAGCGCTTGAAAGTGCCGCTTGACAAGGACTCGTTCCTGCACCTGCTGCAAGAGTGGTATCGCAAACCCAGGCGGGTTTTCCAGGCCGTTCACCCGCGCGACATCCTGAAGATCGTGATCTCGCTGTGCGAGTATGAAGGAAAGCCCGTCGCCCTCACGCCGCAGTTGATCGACGAGGCGTGCCGGGCCTATTTCGTCGATAGCAATTAGGTCTGCTGCATCCTGTAGCACAGGTCTCGCTCTCGACAGCAGTGCGCTTCATTCCGATCCTCACAGGCGCAGCCCTGGCAATGAGCAGCCCCTGCTGCGTCAGGGCCGCCCGCTCCATCCCAACTTACAATGACAGGTGACTCACCCTCCGCTTGGGCGCTGCAAAGGTTGCATGGATGGGTCACGTCCATGCCGGGTCAGGCGGCCCGGTTGCTATACTCTACAGCCAGAAATGCCGCACGGGGTTTGCACAGGGGAAGGGTAAATCGCTTATGGCTTACGAAAATATCCTGGTGGAACGGTTGGAAGGTCGGGTCGGGCTGGTGCGACTCAACCGCCCGAAGGCCCTGAATGCGCTCAACGCCCAACTGATGAGGGAATTGGCTGACGCGCTGCACGAACTGGATCGGGACGATGCCATTGGCTGTCTGGTTCTGACAGGCAACGATAGAGCCTTTGCGGCGGGTGCGGACATCAAAGAAATGGCCGAGGCCAGCGCCATCGACATGCTCAACCGCGATAACATCGCCCAATGGGATCGACTGGCGGCGCTCCGCAAACCGTTGATTGCGGCGGTATCCGGCTGGTGTCTGGGCGGCGGCCTGGAATTAGCGATGATTTGCGACATGATCGTGGCCTCGGAAAGCGCCAGATTCGGCCAGCCAGAGATCACGATTGGGATCATGCCGGGTGCGGGCGGTACGCAGCGCCTGACGCGCGCAGTGGGCAAGGCCATTGCAATGGAAATGATCCTGAACAACCGCAACCTGAGCGCCGACGAAGCAGCGCGTTTCGGGCTGGTGAACCGGGTCGTCCCGCCCGAAATTTATCTGGACGAGACGCTCAAACTGGCCCGCGAGATCGCCAGCCGCGCGCCCATTGCGGTGCGACTTGCCAAAGAAGCCATTAACAAAGCCTTTGAAAACACATTGGCCGAAGGGATTGCGACTGAACGCCGCAACTTCTATTTTCTGTTTGCCACCGAAGACCAGAAGGAAGGCATGGCGGCATTCATCGCCAAGCGCGACCCGCAGTGGAAAGGCAGGTAGCGTTCTGTCGGTCAGCATTTGCCCACCGATTCGACAATTCGACAGCGGGCAGCGCGGATGCAGCTTCCTTTGTACCCGGTTTGGACTCTGACTGCACCGACTGCATAAATAGCTGATTTATCCGGGGTTTGTTAAGTGTGTATAATGGATAGAGTAGTGATGACGAACATACAGCCATGAAGTAACCGAGGCCACGTCAATGAGTACGACTTCCTCCCGAAAATCCCAGGAAGCAGCGGGCCGCCAGGATTCCTCGCAGGAGGACTTGCGCTGCCCGGTCTGCTGGCAGCCTTATAAGGTGGAACAGTTCATCTGCCTGAGTTGTGGGGCAACTCTGCCGCGTGGCAAGGGTACGCGCCCGGTCAACACCGACGACGTGTTGCCTGAGCCTAGCCAGCCCCCTGGCGCAACACTCGTACCCGGCAAAGACGGCATTACCTTTGAAATTGGAAGCCATTGGCTGCCGATCCCGGCGGGTGAGCGGGTTATTGTCGGGCGCAAAACGGACGATCCAGAGGAGTTGCACCCACCCGACATCGACCTAAGCCCTTTTGGAGCCGATGAGAAAGGCGTCTCACGCCGTCATCTCCAGATCAGCTACAAAGGCGATTTAATTGTCGTCACCGATCTCGGCAGTAAGAACGGTACGTGGCTCAACGACCAACGTTTACTTCCCCGAATCGGAAAGCCGCTGCACGATGGTGATCACCTGCGGCTAGGATTACTCCAGGTCAACGTCCGGTTCTGCTGATAGCGGCAGGCCATCCAGCAGGCAAAGCCCCACGGTGGCCTTTGCCGCCTCGAAGATTCGCCCTCTGCGTGGCAGGCCAGTCATGCTGCCAGAAGTGACCGCCGTAACAACCCCGCCGTAACAACCCCGGAGTTCAATCTTGTGCCTCGGCAGTTCGGATGGCGCGGCGCTTCAGTCGTGCCTTACGTCTGGAAGCCGTGCGCATCTGCCGTGAGGAACGATCCGACGACCAGGGTGCGTAGGGAGCCATCGTCAGCGCTGCCAGTTCCAGGAGCACCGTGTCGTAGTTCACGCGCCAGCCGGAGAAATCGCGCCACGCCTGGTCGCGGTCTGCTTTGAGCGGAACGCCTTGTGTGGCAAGCTGTTCGCAGACTGCGTCGAACTCGTCTCGCCGGATACTGATCGGATCGTCGGGCCGGGGCGCGGGGTCGTAAGGCAGGCGGAAATAATCGGCGATGTGGCGCAGCGCCAGGTATCCTGCTCGAATACACAGTGCCGCCTGAGCGTCCCGAGGCAAATCCAGCGTCGAAATCGTCAGAGCCGCCGCATCCAGAACCGCGCCTGCCGCCGTCACCCAGGAACGATGGCCCTGCGGTGAGCGGAAGAAGGTCAATACCGCGAGTGACGTGTGGCTTTCCTCAATGTCGGCGAACCAGCTTTCCCAGGCAGCCCATGTCTCGTGCAGGCGGTCCCAGCCACCAATGCGCCCGAATCGAGCCAGCATCTCGACGGCAGAAGGCGGCGAGCCAGCGCGCACTTCCAGCAGGGTAACGGCGGCTTCGCGGCGCGCAAAGGCGGTGTAAATGGTGGGTAGGTAGGCGATCAACAGCGCGATCATGATCAATCCGATGGTCGCTTCAGAAAAGGCGAGCACGGCTGTCGCCACATCGCCTGGCGGCTGCGTGCCCAGCGTTAGCAGCGCCGATCCGCTCAGTGCAAAGGCCGTTCTGACCGTACCTGCGCCGACGGCCCAGTACATCAACATGTAGCCGAGCAGAATTGCGGTCAGCCAGACGGGTAAGAGCGCCATCAGGCTCAACGGGGCGTAAAGGGCCATGATCTGGTCACGTTCTTCGTAGGACTGTACGTGCTTCAGACGCAGGTTAAATAGACGGAACAGAATAACCCGAAAGACAATCCACACGATGACGTCCGGCGCGGCGCGTGGCAGGACGAACGTGCGCACCGCCGAAGCCAGTGTGGCCGCGACAATGACAAGGCCCATCGCAAATGTCAGAAGCTGTGCGACAATCATAGGCGGCGTAATTTCCTCAGTGCGGTCAGTCTTGGCATATTATCGGAAAGTTGAAAAGGGCCGCCAACGTGAGTTACGATCTTATTCGGAGTAGAAGCAGATGCAGGCAGAATGATGGCAGAGAACGGATGGGGATTGAGCCGCGCGTTAGCGGCAGTCACAAGCCGCCTGCGTGGGCGCGAGTCGCTGCCGGTGCGCCAGGCTGCGCCGCTGCGCGCCTACGTCGCCCGCAAGCGCAGCCTGCCCGACACCTTCACCGAGCGCGATTGGCAGCGGGCACTGGAATATTGGGACTACAAGTGCGCGGTCTGTGGCCGGCCCCGCGGCCTGTGGCATACCCTGGCTGCCGATCACTGGATACCATTGACGGCGCCCGATTGCCCTGGAACCGTCCCCACCAACATTGTTCCGCTCTGTCATGGCGAAGGGGGCTGCAACAACACCAAGCGCGCGAAAATGCCCACCGAGTGGCTGATTGCCAAGCTCGGCGAGCGCGCAGCTTTCTATAAACAGTTGGAAATCGACGCCTATTTTCTGTGGGTCAAAGATCAGCTCACCGAGCGGCTCGGCTGTTGGAACTGTGGCGAACCCGTGCTCTTCTCCGAAGAAGACAACGTCTGGTTGTGTACATACTGTAATGCTGAATGGACAACCGACGAAGCGCGCCGCTTTCAACGCTGCCCGCGCTGCCAGTGCTGGATGATCGAGATCGATGGTTTCTGCACTTGCCCACGCTGCCGGATCGACTGGGCCGTTGCCACGCTCCCGCCGCCTGAGCGCTGCCCCGGCTGTGGCGATGGGCTGCTCGAATGGGAGTACGAGGCGGAAGGCCCCGCCTGTGGCTGGTGGCGCTGCACGGCCTGTGGTGGTGAATGGGTGTTCGAGTGGGAATGAGCCTCGCTCCTCACCGCTATCCAGCGCAGTGGATGAGGGCACTTGGCCTGTCGGTTCTCCCTCTGTGCAGCGGAGGGGGAGTCAGGGGATGAGGTAATTCCCTCATGCCTCCAATCACACTGCTGTACACAGCAGCGCTTGAGGGGCGATTGGCGCTGCTGCCAACGCTGTTCACGCGCATCCGGCAGGAGCGGGCAGCGGCAGCAGGCATCGTACTGCTGGCCGATCTGGGTCGCTCGTGTGCACCGGGTGAGTGGTTGTGCGACGCTACCGATGGACGCGGGATGCTGGTGGCGATGGATGCGATGGGCTACGATGCGTTTCATATTGGCGCGCAGGATATGTTGTACACGCGCCCGGCTACCGTTCAACACCTGCGCGAAGTGATTCAGACCGGAATCGCCGCAGGCCCCTGGTGCGCCGTCGTCCAGCGTTCGGACATGCGTTTTGCCTTTGCGGCTAATCAATCGGCAGTGCGTGTACAGCCCGACCTGGCGGTTATTCTGCGGTTGAGCGATACACCTGTCGCCTCGGCCTCGTGGCAGGCTGGTCGGCGTTTTGTCTTCTTTGACCCAGGGTGGACTGCCGCCACACCGTTGCTTGGGCGACTCGACATGGCACTGACACCCACACCGCCGTATATTGAAATTGTGGCTCAAACCCAACTTGAACTCCCGCCCGATCTACTCCCCGACCCGACGATTGTGGGAGTGACCGAGTTTGTGGAGAGCGAAGCGCGTTACGCCGAACGGAAACGAGGTCCCGGTGATCCATCAGGCTGAACTGATCGCGAAGCTAGACACCTTCTTCAGCGTATCCGCGTTCGATGAGAGCGGCGATGTTCAGTATTTCCCGCCGGGCTACGCATCCATTTTTGAGCAGTTTGCTGCGCCCGGCTTCTTGCAGGGATCGTGGAACGGCCTGATGCTCGACAACACGCCCACGATTGATCGCGTCTATCTCATCGTCTTTCCGGCCCAGGATGTGCTGGATACGATCATTGCCCGCGAGGTTGAACGCGGTGCGCCCGGCGCGCTGATTTTCAGCCATCACATGGCCGATTACCAGGAAAGCGGCCCTGGCTTTGCCTACATTACTGAGGAACAGCTTGACGAACTGCGCGAGCACGCCATCAGCTACTATCACTGCCACGCACCACTGGACTGCCATCCTGAGATCTCTACCTCAACGGCGCTGGCCGCTGCGCTCAAAGTCCGGGAACCGCAGCGCTTTGGCCCTTACCTGGGCGGGCTGGCCGGTGTGTATGGCAAAGTCGGGCCAATCGGCTTTCACGAGTTTGCGACCAGAGTAGCTGCTGCCACCCATCTGCCCTATTTGCGTTACAGCGCGATTCGCAACAATGGCTGCCCGGTACAGCAGGTTGGCATCGTCACAGGTCGGGGCGGGGAGCCGGAGTTCATTCGTGCGGCCCTCGACGCAGGCTGTGATACGTTCGTAACCGGAGAGTGGTGGCTGTTTGGCCCCGGCGATACCCGGATGCGCCACCGCGAACAGATGCACGATTTCCTGGTCAGTGCCGACATCAACCTGATCGGAACATCGCACTATGCCAGCGAAGCCGTTGTGATGCGTGATCTGATGCCCGGCTGGTTCAATGAGAATGCCCCCGGTGTGGAACCGATCTTCGTGCCGCAAAACGATCCCTGGCGCTGAGGAGACAATAATTATCTTATAGTAGCTATGCGCTCATTAGCCTCTTCCTCGGATTTACCGCCGCGTTTGTCGCTTAGTCTCGTGGTCGCTGTGCTTCTTGGCACACTGATCCTTTGCACATATGACATGCGCCATACACCGCCCGGCGTGGCGTCCGATGCGCTACAAGATGTAGGCGATGGGTTCCGTATCAGTCGGGGCATCCCCTTCCCGGCAGATTTCACGGATCGGCCCGAAATGCCGTATCGCTTTTGGATCGCGGCCTGGCTCTTGCTGCTTGGCCCGCACATCTTTGCTGCTCAGGTAAGCCAGACGTTCGTCGCGCTGCTCACCATCGCGCTCACTTATCGAGCCGGTCTGAGCGTGCTCGCCGGGTGGCGGTGGCAACGGCTCGGTTCGCTGGTCGCGGCAGGCGCGATGGCCGCCATTCCTCCCTATCTATTCATCGTTCGCTCCCCGTACCGAGCGATTCTGGTTCCACCTGTTGTGCTGCTCGTTGTTATCACGCTCCTGCGCGCCTATCGCAGGGGACAGCATCGGCATTGGGCAACGACGGGCTTTTGGGCAAGCTGTGGCCTGCAAACCTATCTGGCCGGAATTGCTGTTCCCATCTGGACGGCGACGGTTGTCGGCTTCATGCTGATCATCCCGGCTCGTGCGAAGCGGATTCGCTGGTCACAGGCACTTTGCTTTGGCCTGGGGGCGTTGCCCCTGGCTGCGTTGTGGCTGGCCCTGGCGCTGCTTGTGCCAGGCCTATTCATGCGTGTGGACCAGGTGCGTACAGGTGTAGAGCTAACACCGCAGTTCATCTTGAAGGGCCTGGACGGGTCGATCCGCGCGTTTTTCTTGCAGGGTCATTCGCTGCCGACCTTCAATACGCCCGACGCCCCCTTTGTCAATCCGGTGCTGGCCGTCCTGGTGATTCTCGGCGCAGGGTTGGCGCTCTGGCATTGGCGACAGGCAAAGGGGCTGCTTCTGCTGGGCGGGCTGGCTATCCTGAATATGCCGAGCGTGGTTTCGCCCGACCCAACGTACCCGCAGCGTCGTGTCGGCACGATGCCTATCCTGGCGTTGCTGGCTGGTTGGGGAGCGGTAGGTCTGGCGGTGCAGCTTACAGCCCGGCGTTTTTCGCTTTCGCCACGTGCGGCCCAGACCAGCCTGGCACTCGGTGCAGTGGTATTGCTAACTGTCTCGCTTGTCACAACGCATGGGGCATACCAAAGCCTGTTCACCAATCCAGCCCGCTACGATCCACCGCGCGGCTTCACCAGTATTCCGCACAATTACAGTATGGCCTTCGAAGAATCGATGCAACTGCTGGCAAAAGTGGATCAGCCTACCTACGTCCCGATGTGGATGCTGGACAATGCAGCGGCCATGTTTTTCTTGCAGCGCGAGGCGTTCCCCAACGTGACGACGTGGGCACGCTTCGGCCTCAGGGAATTGCCAGAAGGACAGTTTTTCTTCCCCGTCTACTGGTATTATCACATGCAGGCTGAGGATCACAGCACAGCTCGTGTGCTGCTGCTGCCGCACGAGAAGACTATCGTTCTGCTGCCCGGTTCAGGACTCCCGGCCTCGATTGCTGGGCCGCCGCCTCAGCATGGCGATCCCGGCACAAGCGAGATCGTCAACGCGCGTGGTTGGACGATTGTTCGTACCCGTCCTGTCCCCCGCGCCGAGTTCACGCCCCGCTGGCCTCCACATCTGGCCGATGGCGAAACTGCGCCAGAGATAAGTCAGGGTTTACGCCTGCTAACCCGTGAACCAGTCGGGCCTATCCAGCCGGGCAAACCCGTAACGGTGCTGCTTGAATGGCTGGTCACTGCCCCACAGCCTGCCGATCTCTTCAGTGTCGTGCAGATCGTCAATCAGGATTTCGTGCCGCTGCCTGGCGGCAGCGACCATCACATTCTGTTCTATCTATACCCGTCGGTGCGCTGGCAACCTGGTGATATTATCCCCGATTGGCACGTCGTCAGCCTGCCCGACCCTATCCCCGACGGGATATACCGTTGGGGGGCAGGCGCATACGTACCACCTGCACGGCAGCGGTTGCCCGTCTTACCGCCTCCAGGAGTGGACGCAGGGCCTCAATTGTCTGATTTGTGGTTGTGGGATACGATCCGCGTCCCAGCACCAACGTTGAACGCTGCACTGCCCGGCACAGCGACGCCCATAAATGCCCGGATCGGCCATCAAATCGGGCTGGAAGGTTATCGATTGTCGAAAGACCTGCAGGCGTGGAAAGTCACGCTCTACTGGCGAGCAATCGAGCATCCATCAGCCGATCTGATCGTCTTTGTTCATGCGCAGCACGGTGATGCCCTGATCGCGCAACGCGACGAGAAGCCACTTGGCGGGCGACTGCCAACCTGGGCCTGGTTACCTGGGGAATTAGTAACCACGACCTTTACGCTGGAATTGCCCCCTGGTAAGCCAGAACCGAACGCGCTGTATGTGGGGATGTACAGCTATCCATCATTAGCGCGGTTGCCTGTGATGCAGAATGGTGCGACGCAGCGGGATAGCCGGGTTCTTTTGTGGTCAAACTAGAGAGGATATAGATAGGCCGCACGATCATGTATTACCTGAAACCCGCGCGAATGCTGGCGATACTGTTCTGGCTTTCATTCTGGGTAGCGAATCCTGTCGTGGCGCGTGCCCTGGATAGCGGTTGGGATCACAAGCCGCGCGTGCTTCATGTTCCGATCCTGATGTACCACTACGTCAGCCAGCCGCCAGCAGACGCCGACAAGGTGCTGAAGGACCTGGCCGTGCTCCCCGAAAACTTTGAAAAACAGGTGAACTGGCTCAAAGAACAGGGCTACAAGACCATTTCCCCTGACGATCTGATCGCAGCGCTCTGGCAGGGTAAGTCGCTACCTCCCAAGCCCATCTTGCTAACCTTTGACGATGGCTACTGGGATGCCTACGCCATCGTATACCCCATTCTGAAGGCTGCCGGGTATACAGGAACATTCTTTGTGGTGACGGATTGGGTCGATGAGGCCAGGAAGGGTTACTTAAACTGGGACATGGCGCGTGAAATGGTGCAGGGCGGCATGTCTATCGAAAGCCACAGCCGCACGCACCGCGACTTCCGCAACCGAGATCACGCCTGGTACGTCGAGCAGATCAACGGATCAATCAAAGCCATTGAGACGCATACGGGCGTCAGACCGCGCTACTTCTGTTACCCGTTCGGCGGCTACGATGACGTGGCGATCCGTGAACTACGCGCAGCGGGCATTGTGGCAGCCTTCACGGAGAACGATAGCCGCTACGAATATGCCGCGAACACGATGCGCCTGCCCCGCATCCGCATTCGCGGCGCGATGACACTGACACAGTTCGCCGCCGCAGTGAAGGATGAAGGCTGAACGGGTTACCCGGCCCCGCCGCTATCGGTGCTCTTGTGGAGCCTGGCAAAGCGTGGCATGATGGTGAGCAAATCAACGAACTTTTCTGGCTGAGAGGCATCCGTGAAACGAGTTCTGTCATTATCCTGCATTGTGTCCGCGCTCTTGCTGTCTGCTTGCAGTTTCGGCGGAGCCACCGAACCGCCCCCGACTCCTTCTGCCGTGCCGGTGACGCCGACCAACAGGCCCACCGCCACGCCGCCAGCGCCCTCGCCTGACACGGCGGCTGCCACCCAGGCCGCCAATGCCGGCGGCTGCAAGCCGGGGACAGGGCAGGTCGTGACAACCGCTTCTGAATTGAAATACACGGATCTGCTGATCTGTGATGGGGTGGAAGCCAGGCCCGGCATGACTGTTGCGGTGAATTACGTCGGGATGCTGAAGGATGGCGGCGTTCAGTTCGATAGTTCCTACGACAGGAGCCAACCCAAGCAATTCATTCTGGGCCGGGGTCAGGTCATCCAGGGGTGGGACGAGGGCATCGTCGGGATGAGAGTCGGCAGCAAGCGTCGTTTGATCATCCCGCCGAGCCTGGGTTACGGCAACACTTACATCAAAGGAATCCCGCCTGGCTCAACCCTGGTGTTTGAGGTTGAGCTAGTCAGCGCCAAGTGAAGTGAATACTGGCTGGCTTCGCCTCGCTTGAGGGAACGGCTTCATTACGAGGCAGAGAAGGAGCCAGGAGTCAGGCTACGGAGTTCTCTAATATCTGAAAAGCGTCTTGATCGGCTGGCCTGTCTTTGAATTGGCAAAGGCCCTCTCGATCTCTTGAATGGGAAACTCGACGGACACAAACTCCTTGTAGCTGAGTTTTCCGGCGGTGATCCATTCGATGAGGGGTTCCTGCGCGGCCCGCTCGCGTGAGCGCGTCGGCCACTGGTGGATCAGCAGGTTGAAGTTGTAAGGGCCTTCGGCCTTATCGACCCGGATCGAGGGTGTATCGATCACCCCATAGACGCAGACCGAGCCGCCCATCTTGACCAGTGGTAGGGCGCTGTTGATGATCGTTTCCTTGCCGACGGCATCTATCACGGCATCGAAGGAGCGCTTGCGCTGGCCGAGGAACTGGCGCAATTCGGGCGTGTCCGGCTCAAAAGCGGCGGTTGCGCCCATCTCCACCGCCTTTTGACGCTTGTTTGGAAAGTGATCCACGCTGTATATTTCGTTCAGACCAAGCAGGCGCGCAAACTTGACGAAGCTCAGGCCGACGGGGCCAGCGCCGTAGACGAGAATGTTATCCCCTTTTTTCAGATTGAAGTCGTCAAAAGCGCTGTAGACCTCGCGCCAGGTGCAGAGCATGACTGCATCCTCGACGGCGATAGAGCGCGGCACGGTGCGCATGATCTCGTAGACCTCAAACCAGCCGTGCTCTGGTGTGGCAACGCCGTCTTCGATCATGGCCTGGTGATCGCCGGCCAGCGTGTATTGCGAGAAGCCGCCCCACCCGCTGCTGTAAGTGGAATCAGTGGTGTGGAGCAGCAGCCCGCCCACCACCCGATCCCCGACTCTGAAATTGCGTACCTTCTCGCCCACCGCATCGACAATGCCGACTGTTTCGTGGCCCAGCAGCAACGGATATCGCTCGACGCCGGGGAAATGGCCCTCGATCAGCTTTCTATCGGTCATGTTGCACAGGCACGCGACCTCGGTTCTGATCCGCGCCTCATAGGGGCCTGGGGTGGGGTCTGGAACCTCGACAATCTCCAAGTGGTTGGGTTCGGTCACAGCCACAGCAAGCATCGGCTATTCTCCCTTTACCAGGCGGCGTACCCGCCATCGACAATCAGATCGACTCCTGCTTATAGGCCCAGGTAGTCCATCGACGCTATCTCTAACCAAACTTTGCCCTAATCCGGATTCTCTGCCAGTCCATTATTGAGCAATTCGGTTCAGGTAATGAATTCAAAGCTACCGATCTGTTATCCTGTTATCCTGTAATAACAGGATATAATGAAAGCGCCGAGGATGTCAAGCAAGATACGGCGCTCTGCCATGCGAGTTTAATGGTGTGAAGCTGTCTGCATTCCAGCAAAGATCGGCTTGAGGGCCGGATACGCGGCCCGGAAAAGCCCATACTGCCGCTCATAATGTGCTCGCTGCGTCTCGCCAGGCTGTAACGAGGCCGCCACCGGGAAAAAGCCGGGCGGCGCGTAATCTGCTACCCGTGCGGAGGCCACCTGCGCGGCCAACACCGCGCCGCGCACGCCCACGTGTTCCGCGTCTTCGGCGACGGCAATCGACGTGAGTGTGACGTCGGCAAACAACTGACACCAGCCGCTTGAGCGCGTGCCGCCACCCGTCAGCGTCAGGCGGGCAACCGGTTCCTCGACCAGCGTTTCCAGGGCGTGCCGATAGGCGTAGATCACGCCTTCCAATACCGCGCGGCACAGGTCGGCGCGGCTATGGCGCGCGTTCAGGCCGATAAAGGCCGCGCGCGCCAGCGGATCGCTGAAAGGTGAACGTTCGCCGTTGAGATAGGGCAGGTAGATCAACGAAGTTGGCTCCCGGCTGAGTGCCTCGTCGATCAGGCTGGTGAGGTCGTCAGCGCCAAAGAGTTCATACACCCAATCCAGGTTGCCTCCGGCGGTGAGGAGCGGCGCAACGGTGATGTACCGGGCCGGGTGCGGATGGGCCAGGGTGAAAACGCCCGTCGCCGGGTCGGCCTGCCGCGTTGAGGTGAAGGCCACCCAACCGCTCGTTCCCAGGTAGGCGTAGACGTTGCCCGGCTCGCCGCTGCCGACGCCCAACGTCGTCGCGCCCGCGTCGCCCGGCCCGTGATAAACCGGAATGCCTTCTCGCAGGCCAAGCTGTGCCGCGCACTCCGGCCTGAGCGTTCCGACCAATGAGCCGCCCGCTCTGACCGGAGGCAACTGTGGGTAGATGTGCTCAAGGCCGAGTGTGGACAACAGATCGCGCCCCAGCCAGGCACGGGTATTGATGTCAAGCAATCCCGTCGTGGAGGCGGTGGTCGTGTCGGCAACGGGTATTCCAGTCAGCTTGTGTGCCACGAAATCGGCAGCGCCGACCAGCAGATGCGCACTGTGGGCCAGCGCTTGCGGCTCGTGGCGCGACAGCCACAGCAGCTTGGCGAGCAAACTGGACGCGCCCTGCTCGTTGCCCGTAAGCTGCCGCAGCCGATCCGCGCCAATTCGCGCATTGATCTCATTGGCTTCGTCGCGCGCCCGTGTGTCGCTGTACAGGACCACCGGATGGGTTGGCTCGCCCTGCGCATTGACCAGGATCAGGTCTTGCATCTGCCCGGTGAGCGCGATGGCCTCCGCTTCGGCAGCGTTCAGTTCCTGCGCGGCCTCGAGCACCGCTTCCCACCAGTGTTCGGCCAGTTGCTCCACCACACCCCCTTCGGCGGAAAGGGTGTGGTGGGATCGGTAGGCGCTGCGCAGGGTTCGACCATCCGGGCCGATCAGCGCCGCCTTTGTGCCCGTCGTGCCAATGTCGAAGGCCAGCCACATGTCTGTCATTTGTTTTCCATCCCAGAATGTCGTAACTCCTCACGCGGATCGGCGCGACAGGCTGCTCAACGTCACCGCCAGCACAATGATACCGCCTGTAAGAATCTGCTGGATGTAGCTGTCGATCTGCATCTGGGTCAGCCCGTTGTTCAGTACGCCCAGAATCAGCACGCCAAGCAGCGTTCCCAGGACATGCGGTTCGCCTTCCTCGCTCATGGTCATGCCCAGGAAGACAGCAGCGATAGCGTTCAACATCAGCCCATCGCCCTGAGTAGGGTTTGCGGAGGCCAGGCGGCTAACCAGCATCAACCCGGCCAGCGCCGCCCCGAACCCGGTAGCCACGAAAGCGCACAGTCGCAGCAGGCGCACCCGGACTCCGCCCAGGCGGGCCGCTTCCCGGTTGCCGCCGATGGCGTACAGCCGCCGCCCAAAGACGGTTTGTTCCAGCACGACCCACACCGCAAACAACACGATCAGCGCCAGGATCGTCAGGCTGGGGATGACCACCTCCTGGTCGCCGATCAGGCCCAACGGGATGCCGCCGCGCGCAAAATCGCCCACCTCGGCGGGGATGGCGCGCCCGAAGATGGTTTTGCCGTTGCTGATGTACAAGGCCGCACCGCTGAACATGGTCAGCGTGCCGAGCGTCGCCACGAACGGCGAAATGCCGATATAGGACACCATCGCCCCGTTGAGCAATCCGCCGAGCATCCCGACCAGCAGCGCCGCTGCAACCCCCGCCAGGACGGGCTGCTCCGCCCGGAAGACCAGCGCCGCCACGATCCCGGCCAGGCTTGCCATCGTGCCCACGCTCAGGTCGAAGTCGCCCATGACCATTACAATCGTCATGGTGAAGGCCACCACGCCCAGGATGCTCACCTGCTGCGTGATGTTCAACCAGTTGCGGATCGTCATGAAGGTGGCAGGCTTTTGCCACCAGAAGACGGCCACCACCACCAGGAAGCCGATCAGGGTGCCGAAGCGCCGTAGCCAGCGCCCCCACTGGATAGGGCGCACTTCAGCCGTCACCACGATGCACCTCGCCGTAACACAGTGCCAGCAAGCTCTCTTCGGTCAGGCCAGCGGCGGGCACCATGTCCACCAGTTGCCCGCGCCGCATAATCAGAATCCGGTCACACAGGCCGATCAGTTCGGCCAGTTCGGACGACACCATCAGGATGCCCGTGCCCTGCGCGCTGATGCGGCGGATCAGGCCGTACAGGTCATACTTCGCGCCCACGTCCACGCCGCGCGTCGGTTCGTCCAGCAGCAGGACACGCGGATCGCGGGCCAGCGCGCGGGCAAAGACGACCTTCTGCTGGTTCCCGCCGCTCAACTCGCGCACGCTCTGGCGGTAGCCGTTCGCTCTCAGGCTAACCGCCTTGCCAAGCTGTTCGGTCACGACGCGCTCGCGGGCGTCGTCAAGGAATACACTACGTCGGTTGATCTGTGCCAGGTGCGGCAACGTGACGTTGTTGCCCACACTGCGCGACAGGATAAGCCCCTGCGAACGGCGTTCTTCCGGCACAAAGGCCAGCCCCCGGCCCCAGGCCCCGGCAGGCGCGTGATTTTTCAGAGGAACGCCTTCGAGCAAGATTTCGCCGCCGAGCACCCGATCTGCGCCCATCAGCGCCCGGATCAGTTCGGTGCAGCCGGAGCCAATCAGCCCTGCCACGCCCAGGATTTCGCCCGATCTCAACTGAAAGGTCACGTTGCGTATGGCGTCGGTTCGCAGATTGTGTACCTCAAGCAGCACCGTGTCGCCGGGCGGTGCTGCCCGTGCCGGGTAGATCTGCTGCATGGCGCGTCCGGTCATCAACTGGATCAGTTCAGCAGCAGAGGTTTCGCCGATTCCCTTCGTCGCAACCACCCGGCCATCGCGCATCACCGTCACCCGGTCTGCGATCTGGAAAATCTCGTCGATGCGGTGCGTGACGTACAGCACCGCGCAGCCACGCTCGCGCAGGCGCTGAATGACTCGAAACAGCATTGCTGCTTCCTCGCCGGTCAGGGCCGCCGTCGGCTCGTCCATGACGTAGACCGACGCACCGGCCTGCTCGCCGCCCACAAATGCGCCTGCGATCTTGACCAACATCTGATCGCCGGGACTCAAGCGCGCAATCGCCGTGCGCGGATCGAGGTGGGTGATGCCCAGTTCGGCCAGCACCGCCCGTGCATCGCGGTTGAGCCTGTTCCAGTGGACGAAGATTCCGCCCCAGCGAGGATACTGCTGGCTGAGGAAAATATTCTCGGCAACGGAGAGCTGCGGCACGACGTTCAATTCCTGGTGGATAAACCGCAGGCCAAGCGCGAACGCGGCCTGCGCGCTGTAGATCGTGACGGGCTGCCCGCGCATGGTCACGTGCATGGCGTCGGCGGGCAGAACGCCCGCCATCAGCCGGATCAAGGTGGACTTGCCCGCGCCGTTCTCACCCATCAGGGCGTGGACTTCGCCGCCGTTCAGATCGAGGGAAACGTCGATGAGCGCCGGGAGGCCGTTGTAGCTCTTACTGGCCCCGGCGATGCTCATCAAGGGCGAGGATGACATCATGGTTCACTTCATGCTTTGACGCGGTTGACCTCACCCCCTGACCCCCTCTCCAACCGGAGAGAGGAACCGGTTAGCAACATCATGAGCATTGTTTTCCCCCTCTGCGCAGCGGAGAGGGGCCGGGGATGAGGTCAGTGACTGTAGTGACTGCGCAGCCGTACTTCGACTTTGCTTACTTCTTGAGGAACTCTGCAGCGTTGGCCGCCGTGACCAGTTTGGTTGGGACGTACACCGTCTTCTGCGTGATCTTGCCCTTGCCGAGGTAGGTCTCAACCAGGCTGCCCACCGTCCGGCCAATGCCGTTGAAGTCCTGAGCAACCGACGCCTCGAAGTTGCCACCCTTCGAGATGGCATCGAGGGCCTGCGGGTTAGCGTCGATCCCGACGATCACGATGCCTTCTTTCTCTCGTCCGGCGCCTTCAATCGCCTGCAATGCGCCCAACGCGGGCTGATCCCAGGCGGCCCACACTGCGGCGATGCTGCCCGGCTTGGGGTTGGCGGCCAGCACCGCCTCCATCTTGGCGCGCGAATCGGCAATGCCGCCGTCTTTCACGTCGGGCGTGATGCGATCCAGCACCTTGATGTCCGGGTAATTGCCAAAGATCGCGTTCGCAATGACGCCGCGCTTTTGCACGGGCGGATATGGGTCGTAGACAAACATGACTACGTTGCCCTTGCCGTTAATCCGGTCAACGACATAGGTGGCTGTCTCCGCCGCCATCGCATAGCCGTTGCTGGTCACGTTGGTGACGAGCAACGGATCGCTGCCTGCATCCATGCCGAAGACCGGGATATTGGCCTTCTGCGCGGCCTGTAAACCCGCCGTGACCTGCGACGGATCAACATTGATGACGATGGCATCTACTTTCTGGTTAGCGGCATCTTCGAGCTTGCCTACTGCCGCCGCCACGTCGCCCGCCGTGTCCATGACGTTGACCGTCCAGCCTTTTTCTTTGCCGTAAGCCTGGAAGGCTTCGACCATAAACTGTGTGCCCGGCTGTGCCATGTAGGGCGTCACAACCGCGATGACGGGTGCAGCGGCCTTTGCTGGGGCAATCGACAGACCGATCCCGGCCACGAAGAGCAAGAGCAGCATTAAATATTTCAAGCGACGCATGGTAAAGATTCTCCTTGAAAGGTATTTCGGAATGGAGCCAGGGTACGCCAAGATTATCATTCCAATCCGTGCTAAACACAACGGGAATTGACCCGAAGCCACAAACCTCATGCCTGCTCCCTCGGCCCTCCTGTGGGGAGGGAGCACCAGGAGAACGCAGCGCTATCCAGTTCCCTCTGCGTCCCACAGAGGCAGGTGTTGAGGCTAATCACTCACACACCCAGGATATGCGTCACCACCGTTGCGCCGCTGCCGCCGATGTTCTGCGCCATGCCGATCCGTGCATCCTGCACCTGTGTCGCGCCCGCTTCACCGCGCAATTGCGTGGCGACTTCCGCGATCTGGTAGACACCCGTCGCGCCGACGGGATGCCCACGCGCCTTGAGTCCGCCGCGCGTGGAGATTGGCACTCGGCGATCCGGCGCGATCTCGCCATCGAGCGCCAGCCTGAACCCCTCGCCACGCGGCGCGAAACCGCTGGCTTCCAGGCTCAGAACAGCCATGATCGAGAAAGCATCGTGCAGTTCAAACACGTCAATGTCCTCCGGCCCGATGCCCGCCTGCTCATAAGCCTGCTTCGCCGAGCGTTCGACAGCGCTCATGTGCAGCACGTCAAAGCGATCATGCAGGGCCAGGCTGTCCGTCGCACACGAACTGGCGAGGATGCGCACCGGTTTTGCGCTGTAATGATCGGCCAGCCCGCTGGCGCATAGCACCAGTGCCGCCGCGCCATCACAGATCGGCGAACTGTCCATGACGTTGATCGGCGGCGCGATCATTGAGGCCCGCTGGTAACGTTCCAGTGTCACCGGCATGTGGAACATAGCGTGCGGGTTGTGCATGGCGTTCTGATGCGCATTGATGCTGAACGGCGCAAACGCATCACGCGGCGGATTGTACTCATACAGGTAACGCTGCATGAGCAAGGCATTGATCGCCACGAAGGTCGCGCCCTGATCGACTTCGTACTCGGCGTCGGCAGCCGTCGCCAGCGCGCCCGTCACCCGATCTCCGAGAGAGTCGGTCATCTTTTCGACGCCGCACACCACCACAATGTCGTGCGCGCCACTGGCGACGGCCATCAGCCCGGCCCGCACTGCTGCACCGCCCGATGCGCAGGCCGCTTCGACAGCGTAGGCTTCCATACCCCGGAAGCCGCAGAAGTCCGCGATCTGCGCGCCCAGGTGCAACTGCTGGCTGATCTGCCCGGCGATCATGTTGCCTACGTACAGCGCGCCGATGGACTTCACCCCGGCATCGTTCACAGCGGCACTGATCGCCTCGTAAGCCAGGTGTTTGACCGACTTATCCCAGTGTTCCGCAACGTCTGTCTGCCCGATCCCGATAATGCTCACTTCACGCATCAGTAGTACTCCTTGTCTGCAACTGAACGGATTTACGTGCTCCTATTGGTCGAAGGAGCGGCAAACTGGCGGCCAGCATTGCCAGCGCCGGGTATACCGGCAGCAAAAAGCGAGTCAGGCCGCCAGTCCAGGAATAATAGTAAAGGCTGAAAAAGACGAGATACAGCGCTGCCCACCCACCTAATGCCAGCGCGCCGTATTGATCGCGCTGCCACAACACATACAGTCCGCCGCTGAACACTGCGAGCAACGCAGCCAACCCACCCCAGGCCGGGATTGCGTCCTTGCCACTGAACACCTTTAAGGGGTAGCTGAGGCTGAACAGGCCGTCAGGCGGTTGCCTGTCCAGCACCTGATAGCCTGTGATCAGCGGACTGCCAAAGTAGGCAACATTGTAACCTAACTGTGGCAGCACGAAGATCAGGCAAATCGCCCCGACTGCTGTCAATGCCTGCCAGCGCCGCGCAACTGCCAGCACCAATGCCACCGCCGCGACACTCAGCAAGGCGTTGAAGCGGATCAGCAGCAGCAGCCCGCACACCACGCCAAGCGGCACCGACCAGCGCAATATCCGGTGCTGGTCAGGTGCATCCAGCACGACGAACAGCAGCCGAAACGACACCAGCGTCAGGAAGGCGGCGGGCGGATCACTGAGCATCTGCGGCCAGGGCAGGTGTACCGCCCAGATCGCCCCCAACTCTGCACGCCCGGTCAGCGCCAGCACGAACCAGATCGGCAGTGGCAGAATCGTCCAGACGAGAACGCTTAACAGCGCCGCCGTCCGGTGATGGGTGATCCGCAGAGCCAGACTCGCCAGGACGAACTGCGACAGCGGGAACAACACCAGCGAGTGAAAGAGTGCAACGGGCGGGATCAGCGCGGTAGAACCGGTGGGTTGGAACAAGGCGATCCAGGGAATGAGCAGCAGCGGGAAACCGAGCGGATACTTGCTCTGGATAGGGTGGCCGTCCAGCAACGAGCGGGCCAGCACATAGTACGAATCCTGGTCGCCGCCGTGATGGAACAGAAACGTGCCGGGCTGGTGCGCGCCGGGGAGGATGTCGAAGGTAAACAGCGCCAGAATCCCCAGGTGCAGCGCCACCATCAGCGCCAACCCAAGCCTGTAACGACGGATCGAGATTTCCTTCAAGTTCTACCTCGTTTACCTCACCCCCAACCCCTCTCCGCTTCGCAGAGAGGGGAGACAATGCGGGACGTCAGCGTCTAGGCGTTTTTCCCCTCTCCAGTTGGAGAGGGGCCAGGGGGTGAGGTCAATCATTCCTGATCAGCGTGCCGGGCTGAATCTGGCCCAGCAGTGCCGCTTCAATCTGGCCGGGCTGCGTGCCGCCGAAGATGCGCACCTCCAGGCCGCGTACTTGTTCGACCAGATCGATCATCTGCTGCACCTTCGAGGCCATGCCGCCCGTCACGTCCGTTCCGTGCGAACCGCCAAGCGCAGTCGTGATCGTGTCCAGATTGCCGGGTGTAATGAGTGGGACGATCTGCCCGGCCTGATCCAGCACGCCCTCGACCTCGCCCAGGAGCATGATCCGGGCCGGGCACAACTGCTGCGCCAGATAGAAAAAGATCGCCTCGGTAGAGATGATTGTACCGCCACGCTGCGCATCAAAGGCCACGTCGCCGTAGACCAGCGGCACAAGATCGCGTTCCAGCGCGCAGCGGATCGGCTCGACGGCCATCGATAGCAGCTTGCCACCTTCGGCCTGCGCCGAGGCCGAAGGCTGAAAATCCAGCACCGGTAGGCCCACTTCACGGAGTGTATGGAGCACCAGCGTATTCAACTCGCGGGCGACGGCGGCCACCTCGGCAAAACCGTGCCATTGTTCGGGCATGTATACACCGTCCATCGTCCCGTACTTTTGCGCCGCGACGTGCCCGAACGATCCGCTGCCGTGCCCGATCAGCAGCTTCAAATCCGGGTTCGCAGTCCTGGCGCTGGCGATCTCCTGCGCCGCACGGCGCATCACGTCGGCCTGGAAATGCTGTGCCTCGCGCTTGTCAGTGATGAGCGATCCACCCAGCTTGATGAACGTCAGCATGATCAGCCGCCCACCGTCGTGACCCAGGTGTGTGCGGCCCCGGCCTGGCGCACGGCTGCTGCAACGCGCTTTGCATTCGCCGGTTCAACCAGGGCAATCACGTTCCCGCCCCGCCCGCCGCCGGAGAGCTTTGCACCAAGCGCCCCAGCTTCCCGTGCGGCCTGCACCAATCGATCCAGCACCTCAGACGATACTGTCAGGTCTTGCAGCACTGCATGATTCAGGTTCATCTGTTGGCCGATATCTGCCCACCGCCCCTGTTCAATGGCCGCCTTCGCCGCGCGGACGATAACTCCGATCTGGTCGAAAAGCTGCTGGTAACGTGCTGGCTTGGCTTCGTACAGCTTGCGCACTGCCGCGACAGTCTCCCGTGTGGAAGCCGCAATCCCCGAATCCGCGATGACCAGCGTAAAGGGCCGGCCAATGGTGAAGGCTTGCGGCCCCGCGTCGCGCACAAAGTAGATCGGCGTGTTCTTAACGATCACGGTGTTGTCAATGCCGCTCGGCGTGCCGTGATGCATCTTTTCGACCTCAAAGACCAGCGCGTTCAGTTGGTCGCCTTCCAGCGGCGAGCCGAGCGCGGCGCTCAGTTCGCGGATCAGCGCGGCGCTGACGGCGGCCCCGCTGCCGAAGCCGCTCGCAACTGGAATCGTGGAACGGAGGTCGATGGTCAGGTTCGGCGGGCGCGCGTGGAGCTTCCGCAAGGTCAACTGCGCGGCATAGGTCAGCGCGTTATCGGGCGAATCGTCGTCCAGGTAGACGTGCAGCACCCGGCCCACGTCATGCGCAATGATGGTCAGGCCCGTACCGTCGGGAGCGGCAATCGAGTCGGCAGTAGCGGACAGCGCGCTGAACGGCACGGCAATGGCGGGCTGGCCGTACACGACGGCATGTTCCCCGAACAGGATGATCTTGGCGGGCGCACTGTGCATCGAAAATCCTGCTCAGACGAAGCGCGGCGCAATGTAGATGATGAGACCCGCCACCAGCACAAACAGGGCGGCATCCAACATCAGCGGTTTGTCCTTCAAGGCGACTTCGTCCGGCGCGCCGCCCTCGCCCCTGACGTGGATCAGGTACAGGTAGCGGAAAATGCCGTACACGGCAAAGGGCACGGTCAGCAGCATGGCCGGGCCGCCAAAGCTGGTCGGGGCCTCCACCGTATAGAGCGTATAGGTGATGATGCTGCTCGTCGTCACCATGCGCAGCATGTCGTCCAGCAGCGCCATGTTGTAATCTTTGTAGGTGGCGCGCACGTCCGAGGCGCCGTTGCCGAGCAGAATCAACTCCTGGCGGCGCTTGCCCACTGCCAGGAACAGCGATAGCATCCCGATACACACGTACAGCCAGGGCGAAAAATGGGTGACGGTGATGACCACCGCGCCCGCCATAACGCGCAGGATGTACCCGGCAGCGAGCACGATCACGTCTACCAGGACGACGTTTTTCAGGTAAAACGAGTAGGCAACTTGCTTGAGCAGATAAACGATCAGCACGATAGCCAGCGGCACGCTGTACAGCCAGGCCACGACAACGGACAGGATGGGCAAAATGACCGCCATCGCCAGCGCCAACCGTAACGGCAAGTCCCCATTGGCAATGGGCCGGAAACGCTTCTTGGGGTGCAGCCGATCCCGTTCCACGTCCACCGCGTCGTTGAGCAGGTAGATGCTGCTGGCAGCCAGGCAAAACAGGACAAAGCCCAGTGCCACGCGCAGCGTCGGCTCGGGGTTGGAGAGCGAGATTTTGCGGTCAAACAGCACCGGGATAAAGATCAGGCCGTTTTTGATCCACTGCCGGGGGCGCATGGCGCGTACCAGCCCGCGAAACCACAGGGGCAGCAATCGCCACATCGCCAGCGGGCCGTTTATCAATCCTTCCAAGGTGTTGCCTCGTATTGGGTACAATCTAAGAACTGAGCCTGTAACGGTTGTTCTACACAGTCCTCATCGCTCAGTCCTCAGTCCTACATTATACCGGGTTACGTGGCTGATTCCTCAAAAGTGGAATAGCCTTGAGAGAGCCGGGAGCGGCATGAGCATCAAACAACGTCTGGACATCCTGCTGGTCGAGCGCGGGCTGGTCAACAGCCGCGAACTGGCGCGCCGCATGATCATGGCCGGCGAGGTGATGGTCAATGGACAGGCCCAGGATAAACCCGGTGTGCGCATCCCGGTGGATGCCGACCTTACATTGAAAGCCGTGCCGCGCTTTGTCAGCCGGGGCGGGGAAAAGCTGGACGCGGCCCTGACCGCTTTTGCGCTGCCTGTCGAGGGCAAAGTGTGTGCCGACGTCGGCGCGAGTACAGGCGGCTTCACCGACTGCTTGCTGCAACGTGGCGCGGCCAGAGTCTACGCCATCGACGTGGGCTACGGCCAGATGGATTACCGTTTGCGGCAGGATGCTCGCGTTGTCGTGATGGAGCGCACCAACGCCCGCTACCTGGAAAGGCTGCCCGAACCCATCGACGTGCTGACCGTCGATGCCTCGTTCATTTCGCTGCGCCTTCTCCTCCCTGTCGTCAAACACTGGCTGACCGAGCAGGGCCAGATCGTCGCCCTGATCAAGCCGCAATTCGAGGCGGGCAAACAGGACGTGGGCAAAGGCGGCGTCGTCAAGTCGCCGGAGGTGCATCGTCGGGTGCTGCATGAGGTTCTGTCGGCGGCGCAAAGTGAAGGGCTGGCCGTCGCAGGTTTAGTCCGCAGCCCGCTCAAAGGCCCGGCGGGCAACGTCGAGTTTCTGGCCTGGCTGCACCGAAACGGCGACAGCGCTGACATCGAAGCACTGGTTGAGCAAGCGGCGAACCCAGACACAACTTGATTATGCCAGAAACGCCACAGCGCCATGTGGCACTTGTCAGTGGAGGGTATGGCCTTAATGTTAATTTAATGTGCACTACCGGATGCGGAAGACGACCTGATCGAGAATCATCGCCAGGAAAAGCAGCGCCAGGTACATGGTCGAGTACTTGTACGTCCGGCGCGCTGCTGCTTTACTGCCTTCGCGGATCAAACGTACCGACTCGAATAGCAGCCCGCCGCCCAGCAGCGCCGCCGCGATCAGGTAGAACGTCCCTAGCATCCGGAACGGCATGGGCAGCAGCGTCAGCACCACCAACTGGATCGAGTACAGCAATATTTGAAGCCGGGTCACTTCCGCGCCGCGCGCAACCGGCATCATCGGGACGTGGGCCTTCTCGTAATCGGCATCGACCAGCAGCGCCAGCGCCCAGCTATGCGGTGGCGTCCAGTAAAAGACAATGGCAAACAGAATGAATGCTTGTGGCGCGAGGCTCCCGGTGACGGCTGCCCAACCGACCAGCACCGGGATTGCGCCCGCCCCGCCGCCGATCAGGATGTTGACGACGGTGTTGCGCTTGAGCAGCACCGTATACACGATCACGTAATAGGCCGCGCCGAGCATCGCCAGGCCCGCCGTCAGCCAGTTGACCAGCAGCCCCAGGATCAGCGCCGACCAGGCCAGCAGCGCAAAGCCGAAAACCAGTGCATTCACCGGGGCGATGCGGCCCGCCGGGATGGGGCGGTTCCGGGTGCGGGCCATCTGCCTGTCCATGTCGCGGTCAATGTACTGGTTCAGCACACTCGCCCCGGCTGCGGCCAGCGACCCGCCCAGGATGGTCGCTGCCAGCGTCAACACCGGCAGCGGGCGACCCTGCGCCGCGATGACCATAGCCGTGACCGTCGTGAAGATCAGCAGGACGACGATCCGGGGCTTGGTTAGCTGGAGGTAGTCACGGAGCGCATTCCGACTGGCGCGCTCCGGTTCACCCTGATTAAGGATTGTTGTAACCATGCAATCGAACTCGCTATCACCATCACCGACCAGGTTGCTGCCGCAAAGACAACGTGTAGAGAACGCACAACCACCAGGATTTCGCGGCCATTGACCAGTACAACCAGCGCGCCGAGTGCCGCCTGCGCAAGATACAACGCCAGCGCTGCCCACAGCACCCGGCGCATCATCGGGCCACCACGCAAACTCTGGATCACCAGCAAAATGAGCAGCAGGCCGAGCGACCCTGCCACGATCCGGTGCAGCATATTCAGGAGTTGAAGCGGCCCCTGCTCGGCGGGCCACACCTGCCCCGCGCACAGCGGCCAGCCGACGCAGGCTTTGGTGGCGCTGTTGCCCGCTACCGCCGCCCCGACCAGCGCCACCACGAACGTCAGCGCCGTCGTCGCAAGCAGTTCGGCCAGCGGCAGCCGGGGCGCGCTGTCATCTGCACCCAGGCGGCGGGCATTGACCCACGCGATCAGGTAGCAGGCCAGCAGCAGCATACTGTTACCCAGGTGCAGCAGCACGCTCACCCACTGGTTGTTGAGCCTGACCGTAATGGCCCCCAGGCCGCTCTGGACGAAGTACAGCACGAAGCCGAGCGCTGATGGAATCATCAGCGAGGGATCGTAGCGATGACGCCGCCACGCCTGCACAATCACCGCCAGCGCAAATAGGCCAACCAGTAGCGCGAACAGGCGGTGGCCGAACTCGATGATCGTAGCAGCGTCTTTGAACTCAGGGATCAGGCGGCCATTGCAGTCCGGCCAGTACGTGCCGCAGCCCATTCCGGACTCGGAAACGCGGGTGATAGCTCCGATGACGATCATGAGCAGCGTCACGATAGCTGCGTACAGCACCAGCCGGGCAAACCCCCGATCTGCGGTAAAACCCTGGTCGGACTGGCTTTCGGCCTGTGTTTGTTTGAACATGCTGTCCTCACCTGACAAAAAACTGCCTCGGATAGCGCTGGCTATCGAGGCCGGAACAGTGTTGACGGTGCAGCACCTATGACCGGTTGAGCAAGATGGCCCCGCCAATGATGACCACCGGCGCAAGCATCAACGCTACCGTCACGGCCATGATGGAAAAGCCCAGCACATTGTTGGTCACAATGACGACCACGACCAGGATAGCAAGCATGATCAGCGCTACAATAGCCGTAAGCAGCGGGCGGCGCATCAGTATTGCGCCGACGCTGTTCGGCGTGGCCGGATTCAACGTGAAGACGAAGCCCTGAGTGCGCTCCTGCTTGACTTTGGTAACACCCCGACTGAGCAGCCAGAAGATGACGGCAATCGTCGCCCCCATGCCCACGACGGAGCCAAGTGCAACCGCCGTAAATGCGAAGAAGATCGCGCCCTTCTGCGGCGTGACCGCCGAAACTGAGGCTTCAGGGTTGTTCGTCTGGACGAGCAGGCCAGGGATCGCCTGCGCGCCTTGCCTGCTGATTGCCATTGAGATGTAACCGCCCGCGATGAGCACGGCGACGATGACGATCAATAAGAACGCTCGCTTCAACGCTGCCTCTCCTGGAGATCGTGCGCCCACAGGCACAGTGATGCAGAATTGCTGTCCGTAATTTCGTTCGTTGGAACTGATGTAACCAGAATTGTACTCTAAATCACAACCCGCAACAATATCTAAAGTTGCAGCCCTCGTGCCAGGTCAGGCGACCTTGTCGGGAACAGGCACAGGGGCTTCAAGGGTACAGTGGAACCTGGCACACACTCGTTCGGCCCATCCGCTCTAGTGAACCTGCGACCTGAGGAGATCGCCAGCAGCAAAGCTAATCTTCCAGAACAGTAGACTCCGCCTTTGACAAACTGGATTCCAACGGATATACTGTTTTCAAGATTCTGATGGGGGGAGCGCTATTTTAGTGCGCCACGCACGTGGGTGTCATTACGACCTGCCGTTTAAAATATTACCTTACGGTACATGCCACAGTCTGGACGCTTACCAATTCAGCGTTTCTCATTCGCCAAACTGAAATCGCACCGTAGCCCTCATTTTGCAGCGGCGCTGTTTTCTGCGGCCTGCCCCACCAGAATCAAATTCATCCCTCAAGGGGGCGACACGAATTTTTATGGAAGTATCAGGTTCTGAGCTGAGTCCAGAAATGGACTTCATGACGATGCTCGAAGAGTCGTTTGCCTTCGAGCAGCCGGAACGGGGCGACCTGCTGACCGGCACGGTGCTGGCGATTGACAACCAGGGCATGATTGTCGATGTCGGCATGAAGCGCGATGGGGTCGTCCCGCGCAACGACCTCGAACGCATGGAAGGCATCACCTACCACGTCAACGACGAAGTAGCGGTGATGGTCATCAACCCCGAAGACCAGGACGGCAACCTGATCCTGTCGGTGTCGCAGGCACGCCAGAGCGAGGACTGGGCGAAGGCCGAGGAACTCATGGCGAGCGGCGATATCTGGGAAGGGGTTGTGACCGACGCCAACCGGGGCGGGCTGATCGTGCCCTTCGGCAACCTGCGGGGCTTTGTTCCAGCCAGCCACGTCATGGACTTGCCACGCGGCCTCAACGAGAATGATCGCAAGGGGCACATGAGCAGTCTGGTCGGCAAGCGTGTGGCCGTCAAGGTCATCGAAGTCAATCGCAAGCGCCGCCGCCTGGTGTTGAGCCAGCGCGACGCACAGCGAGGCCGCCGCGACCTGCGCAAAGAGTCGCTGCTCGAAGAGTTGCAGGAAGGCGAGATTCGCAAGGGCGTCGTCAGCGGCCTGCGCGACTTCGGCGCGTTCGTCGATCTGGGCGGAGCGGACGGCCTGATCCACATCAGTGAACTGGCCTGGCATCGCGTCAAACACCCGCGCGAACTGCTGGCGGTGGGCGACGAGATCGAGGTCTACATCCTGCGGCTGGATCGGGACGGGAAGCGCATTGGGCTGTCCCTCAAGCGCCTGCAACCGAATCCCTGGGCCATGGTCGATGAGCTGTATCACGTCGGCCAGCTTATCGAGGGCGAAGTCAGCCGTGTGGCGCAGTTCGGCGCGTTCGTCAGCCTGGAGCCGGGCATCGAGGCGCTGCTGCACACCAGCCAGATGGCCGACCCTGCACCCGAAGACCCGACTGGCCTGCTGCGCGAAGGCCAAAAACTGCTGATGCGCATCATCAGCATCGAGAGCCACCGCCAGCGGCTGGGCCTGAGCCTGAAAGATGTTACCGAAGAAGAGCGCGCTCGCTGGACGGCAGAACATGGCACAATTCTGACTGTAGTACCGCCGGGGACTGGCACAACTGAGAGTTCTGATGTAGACTCTGCGGCTGCTGTCGAGGTTGCAGAAGAAGAACCTGTTGCGGAGTGACAGGCCGCCGCATCGGGTTTGAGTGAAGTGCCCAAGTCCTCATAAGCAACCAAAGAAGGCAGGCGGCAGACACGCCTGCTTTCTTATTGAGTTTTAGGACGATTGTGAACACGAAAGGGGGTGAACTGCATTGGCATCTGTCGTCTTACGCCCAAACGAGTCGCAAGAGCAATTGCTCAAGCGCTTCCGCAAGCAGGTGGCAAAGAGTGGCATTCTAAGCACCGTGCGCCGCAAACGCTGGCACGTGTCCAAGAGTGAACTGCGCCGCATCCAGAAGAAGAAGGCGATCCGCCGCGCCCGCCGCAAGCAGCGCACGATTCGCTAACCACGCTGGTGAACCTCACCGCCTGGCCCCTCTCTGCTTGTGCAGAGAGGAGGAACAGGTTTTTGTAGCACGAAAACGTTCCGTTCAAAGGAGTGGTATGGCAAAACAGGAAGATAGCAAAATCGAAGTCGAAGGTAATGTCGTAGAAGCGCTGCCCAACGCCACCTTCAAAGTCGCGCTCGATAACGGCCACGAAGTGCTGGCTTATCTCTCCGGCAAAATGCGCAAGTACTATATCCGTATTCTGCTCGGTGATCGCGTGCGCGTCGAACTGAGCGAGTATGACCTCAAGCGCGGGCGGATCACGTACCGCTTCAAGAAGCGCGGCGGCACGGACGAAGAAGAAGAGGAAATGTAAGCGCGTGCTCAAAGGCAGGATGTCTATCCGCTTCACCTCCCTGCCGATAGCGCGATTTGCACTGCCCAATTACCCGTGCAACGTTCGTTGCATCCCGCCTGCGCGTTAACGGCGTTTGCGATGCGCCTTGTCACTCTCCACCGAATTCCGGCTGGTTGGGCCGGACGCTTCGCCTTCCAGCGGCTCCTTTCACAATGGCGATCCCTGCTGACCCTGATCGCGGGCGTGCTGCTGAGTGCGTCTGTCGGCGCGCTTGTACCGCTGTACACCAGTGCAGTGGCGCAGGTCGGCATGGTCGAACGACTGAATCAGTTGCCCGCCAGTGAAGCCAACGCCAGCGCCAATCTATCCCTGATTGCGTCCAAAACGCCCGATCTGAATGCTGCCATTCAGGCTTATGATCGGCAGTTCCGCGAGATAGCCGCCCGGCACGTCGGACAGCGCTTCCCTGGCTGGCTGAACCGGGTCGCGTTTTTCGGGGAAACCAGCGCGCTGGACGTCGATCCTGCGCCTTCCGCCACGCAGTCGGGCACAGAGGAGCGTGCTGCCAGCCCCACGACGCGCGCCTATGTCGCCTATTACGAGGGCTGGCAGGACGCCGTGACCCTGGTCAGCGGGCGGCTGCCGGGCGATTCGCCTTCCGATGCCGACATCGAGATCGTCATTCCCTTCGAAGTGCAGAACAGTCTGGGCGTCAACCTGAACGACGTACTGCTTCTCGACCAGGGCGGGCCGCGCGGCGGCTGGCCGACCAGCAAAAACGTTCGGGCACGGGTGGTCGGCATTGCCAACGCCCCCGAACAGCCAACCCCACTGCAACGTGCCTACCTGATGGAGCCATCGCCACTGCGGGTGGTCGCCAGGCAAGGCGATTATCGGGCCGAATATCCCGTCCTGACGACGCGAACAGCCTTTGAGCGTGTGGCAACTGCTTTCGTGCCGGACACACCTACCCTGTTCGGCTGGCGCTTGATCTTTGATCCAACGCGGCTGCCCTTTGTGCGCAGTCCTGAGGCTCGACAGGCATTGTTGGATTTTGACCATGAACTGGCCGACACCTTCCGCGCCAATCCCGATCTGCAATTCAACTACAGCACCGGGTTGATCCACTGGCAGACACAGGGCGGGCAAAATGTCGATGCGGGGGCACTGCTGGCCTACGAACGGAGCGTCCGCACGCTGGATATACCCTTTGCGCTGCTCCTGCTGCAAGTCGGGGCGATGGTCATCTTTTTCCTGTCCATCACAGCGGCACTGGTGCGGCGCGGCGAACGGCGTGAGATCGCCATGTTGCAGAGTCGCGGAGCGACAGACAATCAGATTATTGCGTTCCGGGGTGTGGAGGCGCTGATCCTATGCGCGCTGGCGGCGCTGGCCGCGCCCGTCGTCTCGCAGCAGGTCTTGATCGCCATCACGCCTTTTTTCGCACGGTACAACAATCTGCCGCTGGTGCTGACGCCCGATGTGTTTGCCTATTCAGCCGCAGCGGCGGCAATGGCCTTAGCCGCGCTCATGTTGACGCTGCCTCCCGTGCTGCGCTTGCCGCTCGTCACCTCCGGCGGCGCGACACTGCGCAGCCAGCAGCAACCCTGGTGGCAGCGTTACTATGTGGACGTGGTGCTGGTCGTCCTGGGCATCGCGGCCCTGTGGCGGCTGGTTGGCAGAGATACGCCGCTCTTTACGACCACCGAGGGCGGGCGCACGACGGATCCCTTTTTGCTGCTCGCGCCCGCGTTTCTGTTCCTCGGGCTGGGGAGCGTGCTGCTGCGGCTGTTCCCGCTGCTGGCTGCGATTCTGGCGCGCATCCTGGCAGCGGGGCGGGGCTTGATCGGCCCGCTGGCAAGCTGGCAGTTGAGCCGCGAACCAATCCACTACGGGCGCATCACCTTTTTGCTGGCGTTGGCAGTCGGCATCGGTTGGTTTGCGACCAGCTTTCGGGCCACACTCAACCGCAGCCAGATCGACCAGGCTGAATACAAGATCGGCACGGATATCCGCTTCACCGAGCGTGACATGCGCCTGAATGCGGCCCGCGCCCGCCCGGACGCGATCTATGCGGCGCTGCCCGAAGTCTCTGCAGTGAGCACCGGCTGGCGGCGGCCCAACGTCAACTATCAGAGCGACCCGGCCAAAAATGCGCTGGCTGGCGATCTGCTTGCCATCGACGCAGATACGTTTCAACGCGCGATCTACTGGCGGCCCGACCTGGGCGAAGTGCAGACCCCACGCCCACCCGGACAGCCGACTCCATTGCCTGAACGGGGTGGAGCGCTGCCTTTCGTGCCGCGCAAGCTCGGCCTGTGGGCGGAATTCACCGTGCCGGGCGCATTCGCCTTGCCGACGCCCGACCTGGATCGGCTGCGTTACCGGACGGCGATCACGGCCCGGCTGCTGGACGGCGCAGGCGCGTGGCTGCGCGTGCCGTTCAAGGTCACGGAAGTCGAATATGCCAGCACGGGGCCGCAGTTGCCCGGTTTCACAGGCGGTGGCGCGTTCGTCACGACAGGGTGGGCGTACCTTGAAGCCGATCTGTCGTCACTCAATTACCAGCCCGCCGCGCCGCTGCGTCTGGTGTCTGTGTACTGGGATCACCGGGCGCGCAACCGGAACGGCGAGCGCGATCTGCGCCTGACACTGGCCGGGCTGTCCGGCATCGACGGCAGTGGCAAGCGTCAGCCGCTCGACCTGTTCGGCGCAAGCGGTTGGGAATTTGCCTACGACAGCGGCGCATTCAGCCAGGGCACGCTGTCGGCGGGTTTCGAGGCCGGGCGCGGCCAGAGCCTGATTGCCACCTGGGATCAATCGGCGGAGTCGACCACTGTCGGGCTGCTGCTCAACTACCCGGCACTCCAGGGCGTGTCGCTCATTGCCAGCGACAGCCTGATGGCGCAGCTCGATTTGCAACGCGGGCAGGTCCTCACGCTGCGCAACCTGGAAGGCGTGACCGTACCGTTTCAGATTGTGGGCAGCCAGCGCTACTACCCGACGCTCTACGACGCGCAGCAGATCGAGGGCCGCTGGACGAGTGACGAGAAAAACCATCCCTTCGCCATCGCCGACCGCGATTCGCTGCTATACGTGTTGAATCGACGGCCCAGTGCGGCGCTCTATCCCGACGAGGTGTGGCTCAAGGCGCAGCCCAACGCGGACATTGGCGCGCTGCTGGCCTCGCTGCACCCGGCGGAGGGCAACACGGCCATCGTGTCCGCCCAGACCATCCCCGGCGAACTGGCGAACCTGCGCACCGATCCACTCAGCCAGGGTCTGCTTGGCCTGCTGCTGCTGGCTTTCATCGTCGCCATGTCCCTGAGCGTCGTCGGGCTGCTGACCTACGCCGCGCTGACTGCCGTCGCCCGCCGTACCGAGTTCGGCGTCCTGCGGGCGCTTGGCCTGTCGTCAGCGCGGCTGGTGCGGCAACTGGCCTTCGAGCAAATCTTCGTCATCTTGCTGGGCGCGATCCTGGGTGGCATGCTGGGCGCGCTACTGAGCGGCCAGGTCGTTCCCCGGCTGGCGCTGGACACGGCCAGCCAGCGCATCACGCCGCCGTTCGTCGTCCAGGCCGAGATCGGCGCGCTGCTCCAATACGCGGGCCTGATCGCGCTGGTGCTGGCAGCGGTGCTGGCGTTCAGCCTGGTGCTGGTCAGCCGCCTGTCGTTGAGCCAGACGCTGCGCCTGGGGGAAGAATAGGGGCCTCGCACAAACGATCCCACAATCAGGATTCGGTTGTCATAATCCATGATCGTCCTCGAAACAGAGCGGCTGATTCTCCGACACTTTCACCTGCTGGACGTGGCGGCCATGCAGCGCATCTTCGGTGACGCTGAAGTGATGCGTTTTGGCCCCGGCGTCCAGACCGCCGAGTGGATACGCAACTGGGTGCAGGGCTGCCTTGAGAACTACTATCCAAAGTGGGGTTTCGGCCCCTGGGCAGTAGTCGAAAAGCGCCGCCGTGAGACGATTGGGTACTGCGGTCTGTTCTACTTCCCGGATGTTGCCAGGCAGCCTGAGGTTGAAATCGGCTACCGGTTGGCTCGCGCCGTCTGGGGGCAAGGCTATGCAACAGAAGCCGTGCTCGCCGTCCGCGATTATGCTTTCAATGTGCTGTGCTTGCAGCGCTTGATTGCCATGATCGACCCGCAGAATGTGCCCTCAATCCGCGTGGCAGAAAAGGCCGGGATGCGCTACGAGAAAGACGTAATGTTTGAAGGCTACACGCACCCTGACCATGTGTATGCGATGGCGAATCCGGCACAGGGCGTATCTTCATAAGGCTTACGCTCATATATCCAGTTGAAGCGTCGGTGTCTTTCCCCTTCATAAGGCGAATGAGTAAGCGCCAGTTCTTCGGTTGATAGCCGATGGATTCGGCAAATTGTACAGGAAACACATGTGAAAAATAGTACAAATTGACCTAACCCCTATGGCCGAAGCGCATATAAACTGGATAGGTAGAGAACATCTAAAGCGGGGTTGCCTCAAGGAGGCCATTGTGGAGCATCTACCCGTTGAAGTCAGAGACGGCACCCTCATTGCCGCTATTTTAGAGTCGGATGACATTGTACATGCCATCCAGCGCAAGCTCAGAATCCTTTATCCAGAACTAACAGTCCCCTCGAGCAGTATCCGTCATATTCTGCGCGAGAAGGTCCTCTGCCAGGACGTGCTCAATAACGAGCGACTGTCGTCGGCACAGGCACGACTGGCCGCGGTCACCACCGCGCCTGCCGACAAGCGTCGGAAATCAGCACGTGCCGCCTGGCTGTCTATTGCGCGGTCAGAAAGGGAAGAGTCGCTTTGGGACATTCTCCGCTATGACATGACGTATGCGTCGTGCGGGGGATGACCGAATGAATAACAGCGCTTTGATGCAGTGATCAATTGATCCCGCCCTCCAGATTGAAGGGCGGGATTCTTATTCCAGCTTGACGAGACCGCACTTCTCACACTCCATATAGCTGGGCCGCCCGTGACTGCCCTCGTGCCACAGCCAACGGTGCTCACAGGTTTCCTCCGATTGGCTGGACGCTGGTCGCATCTCCTCTGTGCCAGCTTCAATGTGTGAATAGCGATATGCCGCCGTTGTCTGGTAAACGTACTCAATTCCGCAAGACGGACACTCAAACCACTCCTGGCGAACGAAGTCATTACCTGGCAGAGGAGATTCCCATTGGGACTCTCCGATGGCCCCACACTGCGGGCACTCGCCCAGGGCATATTCGCTGCTCGGCGACATCTGCCAGTTGCGCGACTGCACCGGGATTCTCGACTGCATCCTGGGATTTATCGGCATAATGACTGGCCCTTCAGCTTGCGTTACGCATCGCACATGGATATGAGTGACGACCTTAATGTTCTCGGCATCTGCCCTGCCCTCCCCGCTGACAAGGAACGTGCCTGCTTTCACTCAGTGTCACCCTTCTCCTGTTCTTCTTCTACTGGCGCTTCCTCGTCGCTGATGAACTGCTGCCAGGGGCCGTGCATCCCGTCCTCGGTGACCCCATAGTAGACACGTATGTTGCCGTTCTCGCGCTGCACCAGGTCGTAGCGGACCACACCGCCGCGCTTGTAGCGCTTCCACAACCCGACATCACCCGCCCACTGCACACGGTTCGGGTCAACTGGATTGGCTTCGCGCTCGGTGATGGCGTAATGCCACAGGCGGCGCGCTGAGGTGCGAGTCACGTTCTTGACAATGTTGCCATTGCGCAGGTCGCGCATGATGTGGTACTGCTCGCCCTTGCGCGTTTCCGTCCCCAGGATTTCGACTCCGGTACGGGGCGCGCCTGATAGCACGGGTTTTTCTCGCGCCGCGCGCGAACCACCGCGCCCACGCCGTGATCTACGGGCTGGCTCGGCGGGACGCGCTTCAACCGCTTCGGGCATTTCGGCCTCCACCGCCAGTTCGCCCTCGGCAGCTTCGGGCATCTCAGCCTCCGCTTCATGCTCAGGCAGCAGAGGCGGGGCCATTTCTTCCATCGCTTCGGCTGGCTCGGCCCGCACCACACGCGGATTTTTCTGCACGAGCCGCACGATCTCATCGCGCACGGCCAGCGACGTTTCGGCCTCGTCGCGCACGTAGATTTTGTTGTCGTCGATGGCATAAGGTGGGTCGTCGCCGCGTGGAACCTGCACGCGGATGACTGCTTTGCCTGCCGTTTCCTGGACGTCGATCTCGACTTCGAGCGGCGGCGCCAGCTTGTGGGCGATCTCGTTGCGCAGTGTCTCAATGTTTTCGCCGATGTTGTCGATGCCAACGGGTGGTTTGGTCGAGTCGGGCGAGGCGCCGATGTAGATCGTGCCGCCGTTGGTGTTGGCAAAGGCGCACACGTCCGCGATCACGGCGTACAGATGCCCGCCCTGGCGCGACATCGACTCGTGGAAAGCCTGAACGATGCTCTCGCCTTCCTCGCGCGCCGCCTGCACGTAATCGTAAACGTCTTTGCTGCTGCCCCGGAACGGACGTGACCGGGCGAAGTCGTTGCTCTGGAACATCTCGCGCAGTGCTTCAAAACTGCGCTCCGGCAGCGACACTTCGGTGATCCTGTCGCCGACGCCCAGGTTTTTCTCGCTGCGCGGGTCTTTGGACAGGCGGTGTGCGTCCGACCCCTGGATGCAGCGCATCCGGCGGGGATATTCGGGCTTCGTGCCATCAAAAAAACGGGCTGTTGTAGCACGCCCGCGCCGGTCCAGGTCGGTCACTTCCAGGCAATGCAGATAGGGGTCTTGGGTGTAGGCGATTTTGGTCTGGCCGCCGAAGTCGAAGCCGCGCATGGCGACGCCGTGTGTTGAGTTGGCGTGCGCGGCGATCACGATCCCGCCCGCCTCGTTGATAGTGCGATAGGCAGTCAGTACGTCCGCCGACGCACCGACGTTGGACGAACCTTCATCCAGCGTATTGGGCGGAATATTCAGACTAAGCAAGATGTGCTCAAGCTGCCGGACGCGCGTTTCCGGCGAAAAGATGCCCAGAATGTGAAAGCCGAACGTGGCCGTGAACTCAAAGCCCGGCAAGACCAGGATTTTGTCGAGCAAGCGGCGGTATTCGGCCAGGCGGCGCTTTTCTTCCGGCTGGGCGCGGTCCAGTTGTTCCAGCATCGCCAGCCGGTCAATCTCGGCCAGCATGGCCTGATAGCCCGCTACCGTGTTGTGGTCGGTAAAGGCGATAATATCCAGGCCACGCATTTCGGCGCGGCGCAGAATGTCCAGATAGCTTACGTCCGGCTCCTGATAGTCGGCGGAACCGGGCGTATGCAGGTGCAAGTCTATACGGAACCACTGCGTTCGGGTTCGTTTTGATTTGACAGTCACACACTTACTCCAACAGTTCGTTGAGGATTCCTGATAGGTTGCTTGGCTCGAACGGTTTGACCAGGAACAGATTCGCGCCGGCCTTTTTGGCTTCGTCTTCGACATTCAAGCCCGACGACATAATGATGGGCGTGCGGGCAAATTGCGGATCGGCGCGCAGGTTTTTGATGACCGCCGTGCCATCCATGTCGGCCAGGTGATAATCGAGCAGAAAAATATCAGGGCTTTCCTGATGTGCTTTTTCCAGGACCATGCTGCCTCTGGGCACGAGGGTCACTTCAAAGCCATCCATCTCCAGCAGCATTTTCAGCAGGTTCACTGTCGTCCGGTCATCGTCGACAATCATTATTTTGGGCAACGCAGCTTCCTTCTTTGAACACGGTCAGGTGTGGTTGTGATTGTTGCCGGTGCGAGTCTTTTTACGTTTATTGTTCGGCGGCATTAAGGCAGCGTTCAGCACGTCTTCCACGCGCTCGGCCAGCACAAACTTCATGACCCTGCGCACGTCTTCAGGCACGTCGGCCAGGTCGGGTTCGTTGCGCCGGGGCAGAATGACCGTATCAACCCCCAGGCGATGCGCGGCCAGCACCTTGTCCTTTATACCACCGACAGGCAATATCTGCCCGCGCAAGGTGATTTCCCCGGTCATGGCGACGTTGCTGCGCACCGGGCGCTGGCTGATCAGCGAGGCCAGCGCCGTCGCCATGGTCACGCCTGCCGAGGGGCCATCTTTGGGTACGGCCCCGGCGGGGACGTGCAGATGGATGTCGTGTTTGTCGAAGTAGTCGTCGGCAATGTTCAAGGCTTTGGCCTGTGAACGCACGTAACTGAACGCGGCGCGGGCGCTTTCTTGCATGACCTCGCCCAGTTGCCCGGTGTACTGGAACGACTTGCCGCCGGGCATATGCGTGGCTTCCACGAACAGTACGTCGCCGCCGATGGCTGTCACCGAAAGGCCCGTCGCCACACCCGGCAAATCCGTTCGCTCGCTGATCTCCTCGTGGTAGCCGAAACGTGGACGGCCCAGGATGTCACGCACGGCGGCGGGGGTGATGCGCGTGCGCCCCTGGTGGCCCTCCGCCACTTTCGTCACCACTTTGCGCGCGATGCCGCCGATGACCCGTTCCAGGTTACGGACGCCTGCCTCCCGCGTGTAATCCCGAATTAGCAGTTGCAGCGCCTTCTCGGTGAACAGGATTTCGCTGGGGCGCAGGCCGTTTTCTCGTATCTGGCGCGGCACGAGGTAGCGTCTGGCGATCTGTACCTTTTCCTGCTCGGTGTAGCCGGACAGCGTGATGATCTCCATCCGATCACGCAGCGGGCCGGGGATCGGGTCGAGTTCGTTGGCTGTCGTGATGAACAGCACTTCCGAGAGGTCGAAGGGCACGTCCAGGTAATGATCGCGGAACTCATTGTTCTGTTCGGGGTCCAGCACTTCGAGCAGTGCCGAGGCCGGGTCGCCCCGGAAATCCCGGCCCAGCTTGTCGATCTCGTCCAGCATGATCACCGGGTTGCGCGTTTCGCCACGCCGGATGGTCTGTACGATGCGGCCTGGCATCGCGCCGATGTAGGTGCGGCGGAAGCCCCGAATCTCCGCCTCATCCCGAATCCCCCCCAGACTCATGCGGATGAACTTGCGGCCCATTGCCCGCGCAATGGACGCCCCCAACGACGTTTTGCCGACGCCCGGCGGCCCAACAAAGCACAGGATCGCGCCCTCACGCTCCCGGCGGACGTAATCGCGGCGCACGATCTTTGCTTCGGCAGGTTCCGTCTGGCGCTCGGCCCGCAACCGGCGCACGGCCAGAAATTCGATGATCCGTTCTTTGATGTCCTTCAGGCCGTAGTGATCCTCATCCAACACCTTTCGAGCATGGCGGATGTCCAGGTTGTCCTCGGTGCGTTTGTTCCAGGGCAGGTTCACCAGCCAGTCCAGGTAAGTGCGGATCACGCCATACTCAGCGGCGGCGGTGGGCAGACGCGAGAGCCGTTCCAGTTCGCGCTGTGCCTCGCGGCGGGGTTCTTCCGGCATTTGCGCCGCTTCGATCTTCTGTCGGAATTCTTCGATCTCGACGGTCTGCTCATCGCCCTCGCCCAATTCCTTCTGGATGGCCTTCAACTGTTCGCGCAGATAATATTCGCGCTGAACTTTCTCGATCTCCGTCTGCGCCTCGGTCTGGATTTTGCGCCCCAGCTCGAGCACTTCCAGTTCTTTGGCAAGGATGCTCATCAGCAGGCGCAGTTTGTCGATGGCGCTGTCCACTTCGAGCAGACGCTGCTGGTCGCCAATGTCCAGCCGGATGTAGGTGGCGATGGCGTACACCAGTTGTAGCGGATCGTCCACGTTGAGGGTGGAGGTGATCAACTCGCCGGGAATGCTCGGCACAAGTTCGGCCAGCCGCGTGAACTGCTCGACGATGTTGCGCATGAGCGCTTCGACTTCGATGCTGGACTCGATGCTTTCCGGCGCGGGCAGGACCTTCGCCTTCAGGTAGGGTTCCGTCGTGGTATAGGTATCGACGCGGATACGGGCCATGCCCTGCACCAGCAGGCGGATTGTGCCATCCGGCGCGCGGAACAGGCGGTGGATAGCTGCCAGTGTGCCAATAGTGAAGATTTCATCCGGCCCTGGCGTTTCGAGTTCAGGGTCTTTGGCCGCTACCAGCCCGATCAGCCGGTCCCCCGTCACAACCTCGTCCACCAGTTTGACGGAACGCGGCTGCCCCACGGTGAGCGGGATGGCGGTCTGTGGATAAACGACCAGCCCACGCAGCGGCAGGATGGGCAATTCATCGGGAATATTCAGGGCACTGTCGCTTTGCAACTCCGATCCAGCGTCGTGGAGATCGACGCTTTGTTCATCCTCCACGAATGTGACTGAGGGAGACACTGCCTGGCTTTTCTTTTCGGGGCGATCTGTGCTATCGGGCATACTGACTTTAACCATCTGCCTCTTGTTCGAGATCAACGTCAACGATGTGTATTTGCTGATTACGAGCATGGGGCAGTTCGACCCGCAAGAAACCCTCTTTATAGGTCGCTGAAACGCTTTCACGGTTGACGGGCCAGGGCAAGCTGACCTCGGTGCGGAACTCGCCGTAGCGCACTTCCATCTGGTGATAGGCGACCCGTTCCCGGACAACGCGCCGCCGCACGCCGCTGATCATCAGGCGACGATCTTGGAGCACCACATTGAATTCACCATCGTGCATCCCGCCGATTTCCACCAGGACGACCAGCCGGTCTTCGAGTTCAAACACGTCTGTCGGGGGACGCCAGATATTCGACTGGTGCAAGATCACCCAACGCCGCGCCACTGGCTGGCCTTCCGGCGTCGAGTCGACGGTCATCTCATCATCTGCACTCTCGCCTGCCCAACGAGATTGCTCAGTTATCTCCACGCCATCACTCCACACAAATAGAGCTACTACAACCGATTCTACCACAGGGCTGCCTGTGGCTCAAAAGACACGAGACGGAGTTGCGCGCAAAAGTTGTCAGGCCAACGGAATTTGCCGTAATGTAGGCGAGTGCAGATGGTAGCCAGGTAGGGACGGGTGTCAGCGACGGCGTTGAGAGTCACCTCAGCCAGCGCGCCGAACGCGGTGCCACTGATGAAGCTGCCATAGCGCACCATGCCCAACCAAGCCGCCCCGCACCAGCAAGAAGGTGATATGAACGTTTGACGACGACCCCGTGCAGCCGTCCCAGGCGAGTAGGACCGGACATCTCGTGTCAACCCTACTCAAATGGGGTCGCTTGATTGCCGCACAGATGTCCGGCAAAGCGAAATGGTACCAGGAGCGGCGCCAACTCCCCTAGCTCACCTTGCCCTGGGCGCGGGCCAGCGCTGCGGCCCCGATCAGGCTGACGTTTTCGCCCAGCTTTGCCGGAGCAATGACCAGGTGTTCCCAGTATGAAGAATCCAGGGCGTGCTGCTGCACGGCCTGCCGCAACGGGTTGAACAGCAGATCACCGGTGCCTTTGGCGACGCCGCCGCCGATCACCACGATCTGCGGGTTGAAGATGTGCAGCAGGCTCACGATCCCCAGGCCGATCATCCGCCCGGCACGGGTGATGATGCGCAGGCCGAGCGCATCGCCGGCTTTGGCGGCCTCGCCGACGGCCCGCGCATCGATACCTTCCAGCGATCCGTTTGCCAGATCGAGAATGATTGACGGCTCGCCTTTCTCAATGGCTGTCCGCGCCTGCCGGGCGATGGCTGGCCCGGCAGCTTCCTTCTCCAATGACGAGACGTGATCGCCTTCCACCACCAGGATCATGTGCCCGCACTCGTCGCCAATGCCCTCCGAGCCGATCAGCAGCTTGCCCGCGATGATGATCCCGCTGCCAATGCCCGTACTGATCGTCAGGAACACGACGTCCGTGTAGCCCTGCGCCGCGCCCATCGCGGCTTCGGCCAATGCGGCCAGGTTGGCATCGTTGCCCAGGTAAGTGGGCACGCCGACTTGCTGCTGGAACAGATCGCGCAGCGGCACGTAGTGCCAGCCCTTGAGATTCGGCGGCGTCGTGACCACACCCGTCATCGGGTTGATCGGCCCTGGCGCCGAAATGCCGATCCCGGCCACCTTTGTGCCGTCACTCGGCCAGACCGCACGCGCCTGCGCCACCATGCGCCGGATGACCGCTTCCGGATCGCCATCTTCGGAGCGGGTCTGTGTTTCGCTGCGCGCCTCAAGTTCCAGGCTGGCGGAAAAACGGCCCGCGCGGATCAGGGTCCCGCCCAGATCGATCCCGATGTATACTTCGTCTGGCATAAAAAACTTGTCTCCTGTGGTGTGAACAAACGTTCCGGCACAGTGTTGTACGGGCTATAGGCTGCTGTTAGAATTACCCCTGGTTAGGATAACCGACTCGCCTCGTTCCGAAAAGACAAACGGCTGAGATTGTGATCAATGACCGAAGATATGACGCCCATGCGCCAGCAATACCTGGACATTAAGGCGCAGTACCCCGACGCAATCGTGCTGTTTCGCCTGGGTGACTTTTACGAGACGTTTGACCAGGATGCCGAAATCGCCGCCCGCGAACTCGACCTGGTGCTGACCAAGCGTCAGCACTCGCCGATGGCTGGCGTGCCCCATCATGCCGTCGAGAGCTACGTGGGGCGGCTGGTTGAGAAGGGCTACCACGTCGTCATTGCCGAGCAGATGGAGCCGCCCGGCAAGAAACTGGTACGCCGCGAAGTCACGCGGGTGATTACGCCTGGCACGGTGGTCGAGCCGGGAATGCTTGATCAGCGCCAGAACAGCTATTTGCTGGCGCTGGCCCCAGAAACAGCGCGAAACAGCGACGTGTGGATGCGTGTCGGGCTGGCCTACGTGGACATTACCACCGGCGAGTTCGCCGCTACACAGCTCGGCAGCGACCAGGATGCCCCTGTCGGCGTGCTGGAAGAACTGGCGCGGCTCTCCCCACGCGAAGTGCTGGTTCCAGCCAAATGGGCAGATCGCGGCGTGACGCTGCCCAATGGCGCGCATCTGACCCACGTGCCCGACCATCGCTTCGACCTCGGCGCTGCGCGCCAACTGCTGCTTGACCATTTCGGGGTCGCCTCGCTGGATGGTTACGGGTTGTCCGATAAACCACTGGCGACCTGCGCTGCGGGGGTGTTGATCCATTACCTGCGCGAAACACAAAAGAACAGCCTGCCGCAGCTTACTACGCTGCGCACTTACTCGACCAGTTCGTTCATGGTGCTCGATCCCAACACGCGGCGCAACCTGGAAATCACCGAAACGATCCGGGGTGGCAAGACCAGAGGCTCGCTGCTTGGGGTGCTGGATCGCACCGTGACACCGATGGGTGGGCGCCTGCTGCGGACGTGGCTGAACCAGCCTTTGCTCGACCTGGCCCGCTTGCAGGCCCGCCTCGACGCCGTGCAATGCCTGCACGACGCCGGGCTGATGCGTGCGGACGTGATCGCAGCGCTCAAGCCGATTGCCGACTTGGAACGGCTGACCAATCGCGTGTTGAGCGGTATCGCCGGGCCGCGCGATCTGCTGGCGCTGCGGGCCAGCCTGGCGGGCATCCCCGAACTGCGCAAAGCCATTTATGGCGCGCCCGCGCTGGCGAGCCTGGGTGAGCGGCTTGACCCCTGCCAGGAAGTGATCGACCAGATTGCAGCCGCCATCGACGACGAGGCGCCGGGCGTGATCGGGGATCGGGTCGGCGTGATCCGGCCCGGCTACAGCCCGGAACTGGATGAAGTCCACAACAATACACGCCACGCCAAAGAGTGGATCACCAACCTGGAACCGATTGAACGAGAGCGCACCGGGATCAAAAGTCTGAAAGTCGGCTTCAACAAAGTCTTCGGCTATTACATCGAAGTCAGCCACGCCAACACCGAGAAGATTCCCGCCGACTACATCCGCAAGCAAACGCTGGTCAACGCCGAACGGTACATCACGCCGGAGCTAAAGGAGTACGAGACGCAAGTCCTGAACGCCGAAGAGCGCATGATCGAGATCGAGACCCGGCTGTTCAAAGAGCTGTGCCAGCGGATCGCGGCCTGCGGCGAGCGTCTGCTCCGCACCGCCCGCGCCATCGCCTTTCTGGACGTATTCGCGTCGCTGGCCGAAGTGGCCGCCCGCGAAGGTTACTGCCGCCCCCAGCTGACCAATGACGATGTGTTGTTTATCCGCGATGGTCGCCACCCGGTGGTCGAGAAGCTATTGCAGGGCGAGCGCTACGTCCCCAACGACACGCTGTTCGACGCCGACCAGCGCATTCACATCATCACCGGGCCGAATATGTCCGGCAAATCCACCGCCATCCGGCAGGTGGCGCTGATCACGCTCATGGCGCAGATCGGCAGTTTCGTCCCAGCATCGGAAGCCGTGATCGGCATTGTAGATCGCATCTTCACCCGGATCGGCGCACAGGACGAGATTCATTCCGGGCAATCGACTTTCATGGTGGAAATGACGGAGACGGCAGCGCTGCTCTCTTCCTCGACCACGCGCTCGCTGCTCATCCTGGACGAGATTGGGCGGGGAACCAGCACCTACGATGGGCTGGCGATTGCCCGTGCTGTCGTGGAGTTCATCCACAACAACCCGCGTCTGAACTGCAAAACGCTCTTTGCCACCCATTACCACGAACTGACCGAGCTAGAGAAAATTCTGCCGCGCGTTCGCAACTATAATGTCTCCGTCATGGAAGAGGGCGACGGTGTGGTCTTTCTGCACAAGGTCGTGCCCGGCGGCTCGGATCGCAGCTATGGCGTTCACGTGGCGAAGCTGGCCGGGATGCCCAAAGCGATTATCAAGCGCGCCAATGAAATCCTGAAGGAACTGGAAGCGCAGGGCAGTGATTTTGAACTGCGCGAACGCCAGAAGACCAAAGAGGAGCGGGCCGGGCAGTTAGGCCTCTTCAACAATGATGGACACCCGGCGCTGGAAGAACTGCGCCGTCTGCGCGTCGAAGAGATGAGTCCGCTGGACGCAATGACCAAGCTGTACGAGTTACAGCGCCTGGCGCGGCAGGCGTGATCGCCTGGCGGAGCACTTTCCATTTCATCGCGACGGGCGGGCTGATAATAGTAGGTGCTGCGTGGGCAGTCAAACACCGCGCAGCGTCGTTTGACACTGGCCTGGGGCTGCAACGTCTCGATCATAGCCCGTTTCTCCGCCGTTGTGCTTCCAGCCAACTCGTTCATTTTTTAGCAGCGCATTCTCCATCGTCAATTGCCCGACCAACCGCTCCAACTCAGCAATTCGTTCGGCCTGCTCATTTTGCACGGTGGCGGCCGTTTGTTTCGTCTCAAACACGCCCGGTGCTTTCTCCAGAAATTCTTGGCGCCACTTATACACCAGCCAGTCCGTCAGTTGCCGTTCGCGGCAGATTTGGGCAATGGGCTTCTCGCCCCGTTGCGTTTCCAGCCCCGTTGCGAGTTTGATTTGGGCGGTAAACTGCCCGTGTTTGCGAGCTATCTTCTTCCTCCACCGGTTTCCGTTATATCCCTTCCCCCCACTACAACCTCGCTCCGTTTCCTTTTGCTCGAATCTCAGTGATTTTTTGATCCTCTTGACACGGCTTCAGGGCTATGGTACGCTGGATTTGGAATAAACTTATAGTCGAGAATAAATATTCACAGAAACTGTGCCCATAAAAAAGCTAGATCCTCTTGCCGCGAAAGGGCAGGAGACATATTTCGGTTTCCTTTGCGCGGGCTAGACATGCCCATCGACCCTGAAATGTTACTGGCTTAAGGCGCTGGCGTGGCGCGCTGTCACCGGCAAGCGTTTTGCACCCTAAATTTTGGCAGGAGCAAAATTAGATGCCCGTACAAATCGAGAAGTGGGACTATTTTGAGCTGGTTCTTCCTGCTCAGGTCTCAGGCAACCCTTTCCTGGATGTTCAGTTCTCAGTCGATTTCACCCATCAGCACCGTTCTATCCACGTGAACGGGTTCTACGACGGCGACGGGCTTTTCAAAGCGCGCCTCATGCCGGACATGGAAGGGGCCTGGCGCTATGTCACGCACAGCAGCATCGCCGCACTGGACGGCCAGCGCGGCGAGTTCATCTGTACGCCGCCAACTGATGATAATCACGGCCCGGTTCGGGTGATTGATCGCGCTCACTTTGCCTACGCCGATGGTACGCCCTTTCATCCCGTCGGGACGACCTGTTACGTCTGGAATCTGCAAGGGGATGCCCTTGAAGAACAGACGTTGGCTACGCTGAAACGCACGCCTTTTAACAAGATGCGCATGTGCGTTTTCCCGAAGCGCTACCAGTTCAATAAGAATGAACCGCCCAACTACCCCTTCGAGGGCGAGGTGAAAGGCAAGTGGGATCCGGCCAACCTCAACCATTTCAGGACACCGCCGCCGCCGCCTGATTACTGGAATTTTGGCTGCTTCAATCCCGAATACTTCCGTCATCTGGAAAAGCGCATCCTTGACCTGCGTGCCCTGGGCATCGAGGCAGACCTGATCCTGTTCCATCCCTACGATTTCGGCGCATGGGGCTTTGACCGGATGCCCACCGAAGTCAACGAGCGCTACTTGCGCTACCTGGTGGCCCGCGTCGCTGCTTTTCGCAACGTGTGGTGGTCGTTCGCCAACGAGTACGACCTGATGTTTGACCGCACGCTGGCCGACTGGGACGGCTACTTTAAGCTCGTCCAGGACTTAGACCCCTACGATCACCTGCGCTCCATCCACAACTGTTTTGGTTTTTACGACCACCGCAAACCCTGGGTCACGCACTGTAGCATCCAGCACCACAACCTGCTCGAAGTGCCCAACTGGTTACAGCAGTACGGCAAGCCTGTCGTGGTTGACGAATGCGGTTATGAGGGTGACATTCACATGATCTGGGGGTCGCTCTCAGCCGAGGAATTGGTGCTGCGGCACTGGCTTGGCTTTGCCTGCGGCGGCTACGTTGGTCACGGCGAAACCTACTGGAACGAAGAAGAACGGTTGTGGTGGTCGAAGGGCGGGGAACTGCATGGCGAAAGCGTGCCTCGCCTTGCCTTTCTGCGCCGGATCATTGAAGCTGCACCCGCTCCGGGCCTCTTCCCGCTCCCGGCTGACCATAACATCCGGCAGCCAATCATTGAAGGCGGTTGGAACAAAGTATCGGCTGGGCACAACGGTACGGATTACTACTTATTGTATTTAGGGATGCACCAGCCGCGTTTTCGCAATTTTTCGCTCCCCGAAGGTAGCTACCGTATTGACATTCTCGATACCTGGAACATGACCATCGAACCTTTCTCTGAACACGTATCCGGGCAGGTACAGGTCGAATTACCCCGCAAGAAATACCTGGCGGTCAGGATCGAACGCAACCGCTAGGCCGTGCACACAGACCGGGGGTTGGCGGAAGGAGGGCGAATCGAAACGGACATCACTGCCGCGAATCTTGGGCCAGCACACGACATCAAGCCGTACTCCGCACTATAATTGAAGGAGCAAGATCATGAAAAAGAGTCTGGTTCTTACGTTTGTACTCGTGTTTATTCTGACAAGCATCCCTATCGTCCGGGCGCAGGATACCACCGATGTTGGCACGCCGCGCAACGAGACCCTGGTCGTGCAGACCTTTGACCGGCAGACCACCAACCCCGACATGATGAATCCGCTCATGAGCAGCTTCGCGGTCTGGCGCGGCTTTCGCGAGCTGGGCACAGGTTTTCTGTGGGAAACCGACACCGGTACGGGCGAATCCTATCCGGAACTGGCAGCTGAAATGCCCAAAGTCCTCAACCCTGAGCATACTCAGTTCCGGGTCACGCTGAAGAAGGGCATCTACTGGAGCGATGGCGTCGAATTCACTGCGGATGATATCGTCTACACGCTGGACACCTATTTCAAACTGAAAGACAAACTCACCTGGTTCGGCGTCGCCGAGATCACCAGCTACCTCAAGAGCTATAAGAAGATTGATAACTATACACTGGAGTTCGAGACGAATAACCCGGCTTATGACTTCAGTACAATCATGGGCGTGGCTACCTGGGCATCACACTGGATCATCGTTCCTAAGCATATCTTCGAGAAGCAGGCCGACGTCAGCATGTTCCGCTTCACGAACCCGGTCACGCTTGGCCCTTATGTCGTGAAGTCATTTGATCCGAACGGCTTCTGGCAGCTCTGGCAGCGGCGTGATGATTGGCAGCGCTCATCCTGGGGCTGGATGGGCGAACCGAAGCCAAAGTACGTCCTGTACAAGGACTTCGGCCCGGAAGAAACGCGCTCGCTGGCCTTCATCCAGAACAAATACGATGTGGACACGTTCATGAGTCCTGAAAGCATCAAGGCGGCCCAGGCCAAGAACCGTGACATCAAGACCTTCTCAGCGACGCTGCCTTACCACAACATGGATGATGCCTGCTCGTATGGCATTCTGATGAACATGCAGCGCGCACCGCTCGATAAGGTCGAAGTCCGCTGGGCGCTGGCGTTGGCGCTGGACCTCAAGAGTGTGGGCATCAATGCCCTGAACGGCGAATTCAAGGTGTCGCCATTGCCGATGGTTGACACCAAGATTCTGCGGCCCATTTACTTTGCTCCACTGCTGCCCTGGCTGCGCGACTTCACACTGGCAGACGGTTACAAGCCCTTTGACGAGGGCTTCGCGAAAGACCTGGCAGGTCTGCTCCAGCAGACGGGCGCGAAGGATATCCCTCAGGGGGATGAAGCACTGTCAACGGCTTTCGGTATTGGCTGGTGGAAGTATGACACCGCCGAGGCCGAAAAACTGCTGAAATCCGTCGGGTTTACCAAAAACGGCGATGGTAAATGGGTACAGCCTGACGGCAAGGTGTGGCAGTTGGAGTTGGTTATCCCCGGCGACTGGAACAAGGTCATGCAGCGTGTGGGCTTCTCTATCGCTGATAGCTGGCAAGGATTCGGTCTCGACCTGAAGGTCCGACAGGTTGACAACGCCGAGTTCGGCAACGTACAGAATATCAATAATCTGCGGCAGGCGGAGCTTAACTGGACGAATTGCATTTTCAATCCCAACTACCTGACCTCGTGGCGCACGATCCGCTTGAGCTACATCAAACCGCCGGACTCGCCCGATACCAACACAGGCAATCAGTACCAGTGGAGCAACAAAACAGTTGACTCGCTGGTTCAGCGGTCCCTGTCGCTGGAAAACACTTCGGACGAGTTCCGTGCGATGGGTCGCCAGATCATTCAGGAATTCGTCAAGGACATGGCCTACATCAACATCATGAACATTCCGACCACGATTCCGACCAACGAACACTACTGGACTAACTTCCCGCACCAGGATAACTACTATGCCGTTCCGTACACCTGGTGGAGTTCGTTCAAGAAAATACTAGTGAGTATCAAACCCACCGGCCAGTAGTCCATCCGTATCAATGGGTCCGGGCTTGCCCGGAGGGCAGCCCGGACCGCTTTTAATCGGGAGTAGGATATGGGGTTGGTACAGTACATTACCAGCAGGGTAGGGGCTTATCTGCTTGTGCTCTTTATCGGGATTACCATTACGTTCTTCTTGCCCCGGATGATGCCCAGCGATCCCATTGAAGGCTATATCGCACAGTTACAAAGTCAGGCCGGGCAGACCCTATCGCCAGAGGCGTTAGAAAGTCTGCGCAACTCGCTTAGAGAACTGTACGGCCTCAAAGGAAGCCTGCTTACCCAATATTTCAGCTATATCAAACGAGTGTTTCTGACCTTCGATTTTGGCCCGTCGCTAACTGCCTATCCCAAACCCGTGAGCGAGACCATTCTCACGGCGCTGCCCTGGACGGTGGGCTTGCTGATGACGACCACGCTCCTATCCTGGATCATCGGCAACCTGGTCGGCCTGATAGCCGGGTTCTTCCACAATCGGCGCGGGGCGACGGTGCTGGAGGTTCTGGGCGTGGTCCTCTATCCGATACCATACTACATTCTGGCGCTGGTCCTCATTCTGCTATTTGCCTATGTCTGGCCCATCTTCCCCCTGTCCACGACAATCCTGCCCGGCCCGCTGACGCTTGAAAAGATAGGCAACATTCTCTACAACTCCTTTTTGCCGGGGTTGACTCTGGTCCTGGCCGGGTTTGGTTGGAACATCCTGGGCATGAAGTCCCTGGCCTACTCCACGAAAGAGGAGGCGTATGTGACCTTTGCCAGGTTGAAAGGCGTGCCCCCCAGGGCCATTATGACGAGTTACGTTTTCAGGAACGCCCTGCTCCCCCAGGTGACGGCGCTGGCCCTGTCAATCGGCACGATCTTCTCCGGCGCGTTGCTGACCGAGGTTCTCTTCTCGTATCCGGGCCTTGGCTTGTTGGTGCGGACGGCGGTCGGGAACGGGGACTACAACATGCTCTATGGCACCATTACGATATCGATCATTGCCGTTGCCACCGCAGCATTGGCGATTGATCTCTTGTATCCGTTGCTCGATCCGCGAATCCGTTACCGGTGATCGCCATGAATTCTAACCTGCGCCTGAAGATCGGTCTTGCTATCCTGACGGTTTTTACGATTGGCAGCCTCTTGCTGCCGTTTTTCAACACGGTAGACCCGTCGCAGCAGGGTAAGTACCTGAAGAATCTGCCCATGAGCAGTGCCCATTTGCTCGGTACAAACTCGCTTGGGCAAGACACTTTCTGGTTTCTGGTCTTTGCCATCAGGAACTCACTCCTGTTAGGAGTAGCCGTCAGTCTTTGTTCAACGATCATCTCCGTGCTGGTGGGCCTGAGTGCGGGGTATATTGGTGGTTGGTATGACCGTGTGGTGATGCTGATTACGGATTCGTTCATCACCATTCCGATTCTTCCGATCCTGATCGTGTTGGGAGCGCTGGTCAGGGGCAGTACTTCCTTCTTTTCAATCGGGCTGATTCTCGTGGTGTTCAGTTGGGCCTGGAATTCTCGCACCATTCGCTCGATAGCGCTGTCCGTCCGCGAACGTGAGTTCATCAACATGGCCCGATTTTCGGGCATGAGTACATTGGGCATCATTCTCAAAGAAGTGTTCCCTTACGTCTATGCCTACACAGTCGTGGGTTTCATTAACTCCATCCTGTTCGTCATTAACACCGAAGCAGCGTTAGCAGTCATCGGTCTTTCCAATGTGCGCGTCCCAACCCTGGGTTCGATCATTTTCTGGGCGCTGAACTACAATGCACTGTTTATCGGCCAGTTTACGTGGGTCGTCGCCCCGGTGGTTGCCACCGTACTCCTGTTCCTGGGCCTTTTCCTGACCTCAACCGGTTACAACGAACTGTTTGCATTGAGGCGAGGGCGCGTATGATCAAGCTGAACAATATCGTGGCAACCTACACGACGGTGCGCGGTCAGGTCAGGGCGGTGGATGGCGTCAGTCTGGATATTCCGAACGGGATTATTCTGGGTGTGGCCGGGGAGTCGGGGTGCGGGAAGTCCACCTTGCTGAAGGTGCTCTATGGCGACATCGGCTTTCCGCTGACCCTGCAAACTGGCTGCGTCGAATACGGCTTTCAGGGCGATGATGGCCTACAAATCACCACCAGCACAATTCGCCAATACTGGTTCAGACGTATCTCCTATATCCCCCAAAGCTCGATGAGTTCGCTGAACCCGGTTGTGCGGATTCGCAAACAGTTCATCGATTTCTTGCCGCCAGACAGGCGAAAAGATCAGGTACTGGAGGAAGTGCGAGCGTATGTCAAGAAGCTAGACCTCCCGCCGGAAGCCCTCGACGCCTACCCGCACCAACTCTCTGGTGGCATGAGGCAGCGCCTCATGGTGGCGATGGCAACCTTCTTCAACCCGGATTTGATCCTGGCCGATGAACCGACGACAGCACTGGATGTGGTCGTGCAAAAGGGCATCCTGCTCCTGCTCATGGACTTGCAGCAGCAGATGAAGAACACCATGATCTTTGTGTCCCATGATATGGGGGTTCACTACCAGATCACTCACAAAATGTTCATCATGTATGCGGCCAAAGCGGTTGAGTTCGGGGACTCGAACGCGATTTTCGAATCGCCGCTGCATCCATACACCAAGATGCTGATCGAATCGTTGCCCACTGTCGGTGACGATCACCTGCGGCAAGGAGTCATCGGTAGACCGCCGAGCTTGTGGGATAATCTGCGAGGCTGTCGTTTTGCCGCTCGATGCCCGCTTGCAACGGAACTGTGCCGTAGCGAAGAGCCAAATCTGATTGAGTACACACCTGGACACTTCGCTGCCTGTCATTATGCCGAGAAGTTATCGTAGGAATCGACCACATGGCAACGACGGTCCTCAAAACCCAGAAGCTGAATAAAGTTTACAGGCTAGGCGGCCTTTTCCGTCGGGTGCGGATCAACGCGCTCGACGACGTGAACCTGCACGTCGAGAACGACCAACCGGTGATCGTCAGCCTGGTGGGCGAGTCAGGTAGTGGCAAAACAACACTTGCCAAAGTCATTCTGCGCCTGGTCGAGCCGACGTCCGGCAGAGCGGTGGTCTATGACCGGCTGGTGGCTGGCGAAGGCGATAAGCCGACCCGGCAGGACTTCATGAGGGCTGTTCAGCCTATCTTCCAGAATCCCTTTGAAGCCTTCAGCAGCTATCGCACAGTCGATACTTATCTTCAGACAACAGCCACACGGATCAATGGACTCAACCAGGCGCAAGCTGTCGAGGTAGTGAGTGAGGCGCTGACTTCGGTTGGCCTCAAATATGACGACGTCCGCGGTAAATACCCCAATCAATTTTCTGGCGGGGAATTGCAGCGCGTTTCGATTGCGCGGGCGCTCATTCCTCACCCCAACATTATCGTCGCTGACGAGCCTGTCAGCATGATCGACGCCTCGCTCAGAATGAACATTATCAATCTCTTCCTATCGCTGAAGGAAACATACAAGACGAGCTTCCTGTACATTACACATGACCTGGCAACAGCTTATTACATCAGCGACTACCTTGCCGTCATGTACCGGGGCAGTATTGTCGAGGTTGGGCAGGCCAAAGCCGTGCTCAGCAGCCCACAGCACCCGTACACTCGTCTGCTCCTGGAGTCCATTCCGGCGACGAATCGAAAGTGGGCGCAGCAGCCCATCGCGCTATCGGATATAGAAACGAAGGAGTATCAGTTCGGAGGGTGCAGGTTCCGTAACCGGTGTCCGCTGGCAAAGGACATCTGCGCTCAGGAGCGCCCAACGGCTGTCAAGAAAGAGGATGGGCGGGAGGTATACTGCCATTTCGCCTAGGCCCGAACGTGCCAACTGTATCGGCAGTCTCCCTGTCCGACTTGTTTTTCTTGCCGTATACTTATCCACGCCATACCGACTTTCATACATGAGATAGCAATCAATGGCGCGTGTTGACGAGTTACGGCTCATGGCCAAGGTGGCGCAGCTCTACTATGAGAAAGGTCTGCGCCAAACTGATATTGCCGATCAACTGGATATATCTCAGGCAACCATTTCCCGCCTGTTAAAACGTGCCCAGCAAGAAGAGATCGTGCGGATCAGTGTCAGCACGCCGTTGGGTGCGTATACCGAACTCGAAAATGACCTTGAAACCACTTACGGGCTGAAGGAAGCCATTGTCGTTGACTGCGTTTCCAACGACGATCAAATCTTGCGGGATATTGGTTCTGCTGCTGCCTATTACCTGGAGACGACCCTTAAACAAAATGAGGTCATTGGTATTTCCTCATGGAGTTCCAGCCTGTTGGCTACCGTTGAGGCCATGCGTCCTCTTCCCCGGCAACTGGGCGCACGGGTCATCCAGATCTTGGGTGGAGTCGGCAACCCAAGTGCCGAGTATCATGCCGTCCACCTGGTCCGCAAACTGGCGGTCCTTGTGCAAGGAGAGGCCACTTTTCTGGCGGCTCCTGGGGTCGTGGGGTCGGCAGAGGCACGGCAAATCTATTTGCAGGAACAGTATGTGCGTGAAGCGATTGCACAGTTCGAGCATGTCACCCTGGCGCTCGTTGGCATTGGCAGCATCGAACCCTCCCGGCTGCTTGCCAGCAGCGGTAATGTTTTTTCGCCGCAGGAACTTGAGGTACTGCGCGAACAGGGTGCTGTGGGCGACATTTGCCTGCGCTTTTTTGATGCGAATGGCGTCCCAGTTCAAACCCCGGCCAGCGAACGTGTAATCGGCATGGAACTGGATCAGTTGCGTAAGGTGCGGCGCAGCGTCGGCATTGCGGGCGGAGAACGCAAATTGGCAGCGATTCGCGGCGCGCTCCGCGGTCACTTCATTAACGTGTTGATCACAGACTTGTATACGGCTCGGGCGTTGCTGGCCTCTTCAGCCGATTCGGTAGCCAATGCTGCTGACAAACGTGCTCACTAAGCGAAGAAACAGGCCATGGACGAGTCCGCCCGTAGCGACTTTCTTCATTTGCCCGATGCACTGGATGTTGCCAGTGGGCAGCCAGGGGCCTTATCCGTCGTTTAGCTGGACGGGCGACAGGTGCTACCCCCCCGCTGGTATATCCATGATGCCGCCCTCGGTCATCTTGGCCGGGTCGAGCGCCTTGGCCGCTTCGGCGTCGGTCATGTAGCCGAGTTCGACCACGATCTCGCGGATGCTGCGGTTCTCGGCCATCGCCTTCTTGACCACCTCCGCGCCCTTCTGGTAGCCGATGATCGGGTTGAGCGCCGTCGCAATGATCGCATTTTTCGCCAACCAGCCCTCGGCCTTTTCGCGGTTGGCCTTCAAGCCGACCACGCATTTGTCGGTGAACGCCTTGACGGCGCCAATCGTCACATGCATCTCCTGGAACAGACAGTGGGCGATGATCGGCATCATCACGTTCAGTTCAAGCTGCCCGGCCTGTGCCGCCAGCGTGATCGTCGTATCCTGGCCGAGCACGTAGAACATCGCCATGTCCAGCATTTCGGCCAGCACCGGGTTGACCTTGCCGGGCATGATCGACGAGCCGGGCTGCACGGCTGGCAGCCGAATCTCGTCCAGGCCCGTCGAGGGACCGCTGCTCAACAGCCGGAGATCGTTGGCGATGCGGATCAGGTCCTGGGCCAGCGAGCGGATCGCACCGGAGAAGAACACCGGGTCCTGCATACTGTTCATCGACTCAAACAGGTTGTCGCTCTCGTAAAGCTGCATGTTCAAGTACTTGCCCAGTTCGCGCACCATCCGCCCATGATATTCGGGGTGGGCGTTCAGGCCCGTCCCGGTGGCCGTACCGCCGATGCCAAGCCGTTTCAGCCCTTCCGCCGCCACCAGGATTTTCTCGACGTTGCGCCGGACGGCCTTCGCGTAGCCGCCGAACTCCTGGCCGAGCCGCACTGGAACGGCGTCCTGCAAATGCGTGCGCCCACTCTTGACGATGGGATCAAATTCCTTTGCTTTCGTTTCCAGCGCTTCAGCCAGCCGGTTCAGCGTCTCAACCAGTTCATTGAGCCGCCACAGCGCCCCCAGGCGGATGGCCGTCGGGATGGTGTCGTTGGTGCTCTGGGCCATATTGACGTGATCGTTGGAACGTACCGGCTTGTCTTTGTCGGTCAGCTTGCAGCCGAGGATTTCGTTAGCGCGGTTGGCGATCACCTCGTTGGTGTTCATGTTGTGGCTTGTGCCCGCGCCGGCCTGAAACGGATCGACCACGAACTGGTCATTCCACCTGCCTTCCATCACCTCGGTCGCGGCCTGCACAATCGCATCGGCTATTTTTTTGTCCAGCAGGCCCAGATCGCTGTTCACGATGGCGGCAGCGCGCTTGATAGCGGCCATCGACCAGATAAAAGCCGGGTATGGCTTCTGACCGCTGATAGGGAAATTCAACACGGCGCGCTGTGTCTGCACGCCGTAGTAGGCGTTGGCGGGCACCTGAAGCTCACCAAGCGAGTCCTTTTCGGTACGGAATTCTGCCATTGTTTTCGCTCCTGAGCGGTGATCGAGGGGAATTTGAGGGTTATTTTCGCCCTGGGCTGAAGCCGCAGGGCTGAGATTACGAAGCCTCTCCGAGGCTGAATTATAGCTCCGTAGTAGCGCTCGTGGATTCAGGCTGGTGCTTATAGGTTTTTCTACCCAGTACGGACAGCATTGTAGCTGCCCAGCCCGCTTCAGCGGGCTTTGTTGTTTCAGCCCGGTGCTTTAGCACCGGGCCAAACCGGGTGAAGTCAAAGACTACTTCCTGGCCTTCGCGTAGCGCTGCGCGACTTCATTCCAGTTCACGACGTTCCACCAGGCGTTCAGGTAATCCGCGCGGCGGTTCTGGTACTTCAGGTAGTAGGCGTGTTCCCACACATCCACCCCCAGGATCGGCGTCTGGCCCTCCATCAGCGGGTTGTCCTGGTTGGCGGTTGAGGTTACTTTGAGCGCGCCTGCTGAATCCAGCACCAGCCACGCCCAGCCCGATCCGAAGCGACCCGCACCTGCCTTGTTGACGGCATCCTTGAAGGCGGCGAATGAGCCGAAGGTCTTGTTGATGGCGTCGGCCAGGTCACCTGTGGGTTCGCCGCCACCCTTCGGCCCCATGATCTGCCAGAACATGGTGTGGTTGACGTGCCCGCCGCCGTTGTTGCGCACCGCCGTGCGGATGGCTTCAGGCAGTGCGTTCAGGTCTTTGATCAGGTCTTCGGCACTCTTGTTTTGCAGGTCAGGGTAGTTTTCCAGCGCGGCGTTCAGGTTGTTGACGTAAGCGCCGTGGTGTTTATCGTGGTGAATCTGCATCGTCTGCGTGTCAATATGCGGTTCAAGCGCAGCATAATCATAAGGCAAAGGCGGAAGCTCAAACTTAGGCATCTTCTCTAGCTCCTTATACCAACAGGCAAGACATAGAGGGATAAATAGGGAAGGACATGTTGTATCCCATTGCTATCAATGTTAGGATAGCGATGGCTGCCTGTCAAGGAATTCGCCGCAAGATCACACGGAATCGGTTCGCTCATGACTCAGCATCTCCTTAATCCCTCCTGGCGTCCGTACATCGTCCTGGCGGTTGGCCTGCTGGCGGTCTCGTCGTCGTCGGTCATGATCCGGCTGGCACAGACGGCAAACGCCGGGTCGCTGGTCATCGCGGCGTGGCGGGTCGGCCTGGCGGCGCTGATCCTGACACCCATCGTGCTCAACCGCTACCGCGCCGATGTGCAGCGCCTGACGCACCGCGAGATCGGGTTGGGGCTGTTGAGCGGGCTGCTGCTGGGCATTCACTTTGGCACATGGGTCACGTCGCTCGAATATACGTCGGTGATCAGCAGCGTCGTGCTGGTGTCCACCAATCCGCTGTGGGTGGCGCTGGCTTCGCCGTTTTTGCTGCGCGAATCGTTGAGCCGCGTCACGTTGACCGGAATCATCGCAGCCATCGCGGGCGTTGTACTGATCAGCGCAGCCAGCGATGCCGGGATGGCTGCCCGCCAGAACGCGCCGCTGCTCGGCAATGCGCTGGCGCTCGTAGGGGCGTTTGGTGTAGCAGGCTATTTCATGATCGGGCGGCGGCTGCGTGGCAGCATGTCGCTCATCCCTTACATCTGGCTGACCTATGGCAGCGCGGCCATCGTGCTGATCGGCGCTGCGCTGTTGGCGGGCCAGCCCTTCACGGGGTTATCACCAGATGCCTACTTTTGGATGACACTGGTGGCGCTCTTCCCGCAGTTGATCGGGCATTCATCGTACAACTATGCGCTCGGCTACCTGTCGGCGGCCTATGTCAGCCTGGTGGTACTGGGCGAGCCGATTGGCAGCACCCTGCTGGCCGCGATCTTCCTGCACGAACAGCCCGTTGCCCTGCAACTGATGAGCCTGCTGCTTGCCGGAAACGCCGATGTCGGGCAAACTTCGCTGGCGCAGCGGGCAGTCTTGCAGCTTGTGGGCAGCGCCCTGATCCTGCTGGCGCTGGTTGTCGCCAGCCGCGAGGAAGCCAGAGTAGCGCGCCAGCGAACGCAGGCCGCCGCACCAGCTTAAGTGATTTATCGGTAGAAGAAAGGAATCAGCATGTACTCGACGAAATGCCCTCATTGCCACCAACTGATCAACTTGAAGACCGAGGAGGTGCGTGAGGCAGTCAAGCAGACCGAAGCCGCCAGACAGAAGCACTACGAAATGCACTGTCCAAAGTGCCGCAAGCCGATCAAAATTCAGCTTCAGCAGCTTAAGCGAAAATTGCCCATCGAACCCGCGCCTGAAACCTCAACGAGCGAGGAATCGTCCACGTCGTGACCACTCCGATGGCGGGCATGCCGCGCCTGCGCCGCGCCAGCTACGTCCTGCACGTCGTGTGTGTGCCGGATCGCGGGCCAGAGGGCGGAGAACCTTTCCCCGCTAGGCAGCTCCGGCTGATCCGCATGATGGACGAAGTGCTGGAACTGTTCGACAGTGAGCCGCGTTTCCAGCACTTCACCCTGGATGAAACACATCGCCTGGAAGAATACCTCACGATCCGCCCGGAGCACTTCGAGCGGATCGAGGAAGCCGTCAGGGAAGGCAAGCTGCTGGTCGGCCCCTGGTTTGTCCAACCCGAATTGACGCCTGGCTTGCCCGAATCGCTCATCCGCAATTTGATGATCGGGCTGCGGACGGCGCACGTGTTCGGCCCGCCGATGCTGGTCGGCTATGTGACGGATACCGGTGATCCATCCGCCTGGCTGCCGCAGGTCCTTAAGGGATTCGGGATCGACGTAGCCGTCATCGGTTCGCGCGATGCCGTCAATATACCGCTTGAGTTCATCTGGCAGGGCAACGACGGGTCGAAAATCATCGCCAGCCGTTTCCCGGCTGCCACTGCCGAAGCCTCCATTCAAAGCCTGCGAGAAGCACTGGCGCCGTACTGCGATTCGGGCCACCTGCTGCTGCCGCTTCGCTGGAAAACTGTAGGAAGTATTCCCGATGCAGTTACCGCCGCGCGGGTCGAAGTGCGCGACGACATTTTCCAGAGCACCCTGGCGGCCTACGCGAAAGCCTTGCAAACCTACGCGCGGGCCAACTCACTGCCAGTCCATACTTCCAGCGAAAGCGCATCAAGCATTGATACCAGCCAGCGCGCGCTGACTGACCTGATCGAGCCATTCTGCGTTTGGGCAGAACATGCAGGACGCCCCGATCACTTTATCGAGCGCCCGCAGAGACTGTTGGAAAGGCTGTGGCGAGACGTGTTACTGAATCAGCATTCGCTGGATGAACCCGCCAGAGATGTGTGGCGTCACCACATCAGGCAGTATGGGGTGTTGGCCGAGACCATTTTCGCGGAGTCCGGGCTTACACGTGCGGACGGTTCGTACATTGAATACGTCGTCAGTTCATCCGACCACAAATTCGTCATCACGGCAGCCAAGCTGCCCCACGACTCTGAGCGCAGCGGCATGATCGTGCGCGGCTACAACGTGTCCAGCGAACCGCTCTGGGTCACGCTCACACCCTGGCGGGCCTTCAGCAGCGTCGATGTTGTGACTTTGAACGAGACGCCCACCGGTGGCAGGTTAGCCATCGAGCGGCGCGGCGCGATTCAGTTTAAGGCCGCGCCGTTCCGCCTGCTGACCTTCTGGTTCCACGATTAGCTCCGCTGCTACCAAAGCGTGAAGAGGCGTTCAGAGATGTCAGAGGTGGGGTAAACCACGTTGTTCACACGAGGTGCAGCCGCCGCTCGATAGCCGAGGCAATGGCTGCGTGTACGTCCTCGACGGGCTGGTCGGCGTCGATCTTGATCCAGCGGGCCGGTTCAGCAGCTATCAGGCTGTAGTAGCCGTCGCGGACGCGCTGGTGGAATTCCAGCGGTGGCGCGTCCATCCGGTTCCACTCCTCGCCGTTGGCACTGCGGCGGGTCAGGCCGCGCAGCGGGTCAATGTCCAGGTACAGCGTCAAGTCAGGCTTCAGGCCGCCCGTCGCAAACTGCGTGATCTGCCGGATGGTGTTCAGGTCGAGGCCACGCCCATAGCCCTGGTAGGCCAGCGAACTGTCGGCAAAGCGATCACACAGCACGATGCCGCCCGCTGCCAGGTGCGGACGGATGCGCTCCGCGACCAACTGCGCGCGCGAGGCCGAATACAGCAGAAATTCGGCGCGGGCGTCCATCTCCACATTGTCCAGATCGTGCAGCACCTGGCGAATCTGGTTGCCGATGGCTGTGCCACCCGGTTCGCGCAGCTTCAGCACGTTGTAGCCACGCCCGGCGAGAAGATCGGCCAGCAAGCTGATCTGGGTCGTTTTGCCGCTGCCGTCTGGCCCTTCAAAGGTGATGAACACGTTTCAGGCCCCCAAAAGAATCTCACCGTCTGCAAAGAGGTAGCCCACCTGCGGCCATTGTGCTAACCGGTTCCCCCTCTCCGCAAGCAGAGCGGGGGCAGGGGGTGAGGTCAACAGGTTAATCCCGTGTGTATTCGTCGCGGAAGATGCGCACGCGCCGCCGGGGTTCCTTGCCATAGCTATGCGAGACGAGATTTGCCTGGCGTGCCATGTCGTGCTGGATGCGACGGATGGGCGAACTGGCAGGCGTTAAGTCCACGGACTTCGCCCCGGAGCGGATCCGTTCAATAGCCGCTTCGGTCTCGTGAACCGCCTCCGCGAAAGGGTCGTGATCGGTGCTCACCTCCAGTTGGAAGACATCCCCCAGGAAGTCCTCCATCTGCGTGACGGTGTTGGCGCGCAGCACGTACACCGGTGTGCCCCGTCGCTCCGCATCCACGATCAACTTCGGGCGGCGTCGATAGTAGTTCTTGAGTGTCACGACGGCCTGCGCGCTGGCGAAGTCTTCCTCAACGATGAGCGGCAGCCGCATGCGTTTGGCAGCCTGCACCAGTCGGTTGCGCGCCACGCCGTAAGCGTAGACATGCAGCGTCTGGAGGGGCTTACCCGGCTCGGTGGCTGGTTCAAAAGGCTGTGTCGCAGCGGCCAGCCCGCCTGGGGCTGTACTGCGCCCGAAGTCACGCCGTTCTACGGTGCTGCTTCCCACGCTGCCGACTGTGCCGCGTTCATCGCGGCGTATCCCGAACCGCTCACCGGGCAGAGCCGTACCGTTGACGGGGCGACGTCCATTGCCGGGCAGTGTGCTGGCCGGGTGCTGCGTCTCGATGATGATTTCGCCGTTCTCGTTACGATAGCGAATCTCCACCGGGAGCGGGCGGCCTCGCAGGTGCGCATCGACAGCAGCCGCCACGTCCTCGTGGACGACCAGACGATGGCGGTTTTGCAGCTCCACCAGCACATCGAAGGTCGGCGGCGAGCGGCGTTCCAGCACGACCTTCTGCGTGCCGCGCCGCCGCGCTTCCTCGTCGGAGAGCGTCACCGACTCGATCCCGCCGATCAGGTCGGAGAGAGTCGGGTTAAGCAGCAGGTTATCGAGGGTCTGACCATGCGCTGTGCCGATCAACTGCACACCGCGCTCGGCAATTGTGCGCGCCGCCATCGCTTCCAGTTCACGGCCAATCTCGTCGATCACGATCACTTCGGGGTTGTGGTTCTCCACCGCCTCGATCATAACCTCGTGCTGAAGGGTCGGCTGTGCGACCTGCATCCGGCGGGCGCGGCCAACGGCGGGATGCGGCACGTCGCCATCGCCGCCGATCTCGTTGCTGGTATCGACAATGATGACGCGCTTGTTTTCGGCCAGCACGCGGGCTGCCTCGCGCAGCATGGTTGTCTTGCCGACGCCGGGCGCGCCCAGGATCAACACGCTCTGCCCGGACTCGATGATGTCTTGCAGAATGTCGATAGTGCCGTAAACCGCACGCCCGATGCGGCACGTCAGGCCGACGATGTCGCCGCGACGGTTGCGAATGGCCGAGATACGGTGCAGTGTCCGTTCCAGCCCGGCGCGATTATCCGCATCGAAGGCGCCGATTTTGGTGACGACATACTGCAACTCTTTGTGGGTGATCTCGCGTTCGTCCAGTACGCGCTCACCGTCGTTGTAACGGGCCGTTGGCACCCGGCCCAGATCCATGATGACCTCGAACAGGTCATCCTTGCGTCCAATTTGCTCTAGCGAATCCACCAGGTAGTCTGGAAGCACCGCCTTGAGCTTTTCCAGATCATCGGTGATGTGATATTCCATACAATACGACTCTTTCTCACGTTCGGGGCCGCTCCTTGAACCGTCCCCGGTTGATCATCCATTTGGTCGAACCGGGTGGCAGTATGCGAACCACGCCGTCAAACGAATGCACGGGCTTGAAACTGTTCTGTTCGATGCGGCAGGCCGTATGTTTGACCATGACCGCCTGGCTGGCCCACGCTTCAAAGCCCAATGTACTGAGCGATCCCCGTAACCAGTCCTGATAGCGTCTGACACAGAAATAAACGGGGAGGCGGTCTGCATGGGGCAGACGCGACAACGTCGCTGTCACAATCGACTGCGACTGATCATACGCCTCGGGATGAATAAAAGGCTGAACGTAAATGCCACATTTCCCCTCCTGTACCGATACATACGCCACGATCTCATCGCCCTGCTCGTAGACAAACCCACCGTGTCCTGTCTCCGGCGGGGCATCTGCCTGCAAAACCAGCCTGGGCATGATGCTGGCATACAGCGCCTGAATGCCAAAAGCATCACGCTCGGTTTCGGGGCGAAGGATGGTATCTGCACCTGCCGCAAGCGGAGCCGGGTCACGCTTCCAGATTTCCTGGCGGGCATAGACGGCGAAGCCTGCCTTCCGTAGAACCGCGAATGCAGCGCTGTTCTCGTCCACCTCCGCATTGAGTGTTGTCGCGCCGCGTTTCCCGGCAGCGGCAAGCATCGCATCCAGCAGATACAGCCAGGCCGAGTCGTCTTCGCACTTTTCCACGTCCGGTGCGATAAACACGATGTGGGCGTGCTGGTCGCCCGCCTTATGCCGGAACTGCGCGACGGCATCCGTCTTGCCCACCCGCACGACAAAGGTGGGCGTGCCCAGATCGGCCAGCGGAACCGAACCCCACACAGCCCCCTCAATGGTGTGGATGCCGCGAGTCAGGGTCGTCGCCGAATCCAGGCTGACACCCAGGGGACTGAGGCGATGTACCAATGGCAGATCAATAGGTAAAAACGGGCGCGCCTCAGGGGAGGATCGCATGTGCAACCTCTGCATTCTGCATCCGCCGAACGGCCTCAAGCCTGGCTGTTACTTGCATCATCCCGGCGATGGCACAACGCGCCCTGAGTGAATAAGGGGCATCCTCCGTGTCTTTGCACCACAGGAGAAACATATTCATCATACGCCAAAACCATTCTACCATCAGCGATAGCTGGTGACAACGGTAGACTTCTGTGTGACATGCTCCGAAGGGCACGTCCTGTAGGATTATAACCCGTTGTGTGCGGTCATGGTTCGTCAGGCTCATTGATCAGCCGCAGGGCGTGCGCCGCGCAGCCGACCATTGCTATAGGGCTGCGATCCTGTTATAATGCAGCACTATCAAAGCTGACCGGCGGACCTCGCGTTCGGTTCGCCAGGCGACGAGAAGTGGAGAGGGAACGCTATGTCGTTGGCTAAGGCTGAGAAAGCTCAGATCTTTGAACAGTTCTCGCGGCACGAAGGCGACACGGGTTCGCCCGAGGTCCAGATTGCACTGCTCACCACCCGCATCAACCAGTTAACAGAGCATTTGAAGGTCCACAAACACGACGAGCATTCGCGGCGTGGGCTGTTGAAGCTGGTTGGACAGCGCCTGCGGCATCTGAAATATCTGAGCAAGAAAGACCCGGAGCGGTATAAGGCGCTGATTGAGCGGCTGGGTCTGCGCGATTACGTCAGGCGTTGACCGTTTTTACACGACGGCACTAGAGCGGTGGTAAGTTACAACTGTATAAGGGCATGGCGGGCGGCGCGGTTCTGGCCGTCAAACTAATTTTCTGGGCGCTTGAAGTGACAGGAATTGGAGCCTGTAGCAGATCATGAATCATCTGCACCAGCCTCCAGTGCCTGGCCTTCAAGCGCCTTTGGCTTTACCGGCTTGAAGGAGGGTACTTGAAATGACAACAGGGATCGGTCAGGGAGTCGGCTATCGGTTTACGGCCCGGCTGGGCAACAAAGACGTGATCATCGAAACGGGCAAGCTGGCCGAACAGGCGGGCGGCGCGGTCACGGTGCGCATGGGCGATACGGTGGTGTTGGCGACAGCCACCATGAGCAACGCCGTCCGGGAGGGCATAGACTTCTTCCCGCTGTCTGTCGATTACGAGGAACGCTTGTACGCAGCGGGGCGCATCCCCGGCTCGTTCTTCCGGCGCGAGGGCCGCCCGGCGGAGCAGGCCATCCTGACGGCGCGCGTCACGGATCGCCCGATCCGCCCGCTCTTCCCCAAAGACCTGCGCAACGAAGTCCAGGTCATCATTACAGCGCTCAGTCACGATCAGGAGCACGCTGTTGATATGCTGTGCATCATTGGCGCAAGCGCTGCGCTGACCATCTCCAACATCCCCTGGGAAGGGCCAATCGGCGGTGTGCGCGTCGGACTGATCAACGGCGAGATCGCCATCAACCCCACCATTCCGGAGATGGAAAATAGCCGCCTCGATCTGCGCGTGGCCGGGACGAAAGACGCCATCATTATGGTCGAGTGTGGGGCAGATGAGGTCGATGAGGCGACGATGGTCAAGGCGCTGCGCGCCGGCCACGAGGCCATCCAGGACGTGATTCGCATCCAGGAAGAGATGCGTGCGCAGGTGGGCAAGCCCAAGTCGGAATACGTGCCCGCCAAGAGCAATGCCGATCTTGCCGAGCGCATCCGCGCGCGAGTCGAGAGCCAGGTTGCCAACATCGTCGCCACGCGCACAGATCGAGACGAACGCGAGGCCGAACTGGACGACCTGCGCGACATCGTGCTGGCCGAGTATGCAGAGGGCGCCGAGGGCGTTGAGCCGGTCAGTTCGGCACAGATCAAGGCCAGCTACGAAGACGTGGTGGCTGCCGAGGTACGCCGTCGCATCCTGACGGAGGGCATCCGGCCTGATGGGCGCACGCCGACCCAGATACGCCCGTTGTCGGCGGAAGTGGGCGTTGTGCCGCGCGTACACGGGTCGGGTCTCTTCCAGCGCGGGCAAACCCAGGTCCTGAGCATTGTTACACTGGGCACGCCGCGCGACGTGCAGCAGCTTGACGGTCTCGACCCCGAGGACACCAAGCGCTACATGCACCACTACAATATGCCGCCATTCGCGTCTGGCGAGGCGTCACCGCTGCGTGGCCCCAAGCGCCGGGAAATCGGTCATGGCGCGCTGGCGGAAACCGCGCTGCGCAGCATGATCCCGCCGGAGGATGAGTTCCCCTATACCATCCGCGTGGTGAGCGAGGTGCTGTCCTCCAACGGCAGCACGTCGATGGCAAGCGTGTGCGGCAGCACGCTGGCGCTGATGGACGCGGGCGTGCCGATCAAGCAGCCGGTGGCCGGCATCGCAATGGGCCTGATCAGCGATGGCGACAAGTACGTTATCCTGACCGACATTCAGGGCCTGGAAGACCACATCGGAGACATGGATTTCAAGGTGGCCGGGACAAAGAACGGCATCACCGCCTTGCAGATGGACATCAAGATCAAGGGTATTTCGGATGAGATCATGGCGCAGGCGCTGGCCCAGGCCCGCGAGGCCCGCTTACAGATCCTCGACGTGATGCTGGCCGCGATCCCAGAACCGCGCAAGAACCTCAGCCCGTTTGCGCCGCGCATGACGGTCCTCAAGATCGACCCGGAGAAGATCGGTTCCGTGATCGGCCCCGGCGGGAAGACCATTCGCGGGATGCAGGACAAATACAGCGTCAAAATCGACATCGAAGAGGACGGTACGGTGTATGTGTCTGCCGCCGATGGCCCAAGTGCAGATCGGGCTATCGAGGCCATCATGGGCATGACCGAGGAGGCCGAGATCGGGCGCATCTACACCGGCAGAGTGACCCGCGTGGAGCCGTATGGTGTGTTCGTGGAGTTTCTGCCGGGGCGTGACGGCCTGGTGCACATCAGCCAGTTATCCGACCACCGCATTGAGAAGATCGAGGATGAGGTGCAAGTCGGCGACGAATTGATGGTCATGGTCACGGACATCGACCCCGCCGGGAAAGTGCGCCTGAGCCGTCAGGCCGTCCTGGAAGATTGGACACCCGAAGAGGCCCGCGAGCGTGACCGGGGTGGCAGTCGCGGTGGTGGCTCACGGGGTGGCGGTGACCGGGGCGGACGCGGCGGAGATCGAGGAGATCGTGGCGGGCGGGGTGGCAGTCGCGGTGGTGGCTCACGGGGTGGCGGTGACCGGGGCCGCCGGGAATAAGCCACACTACCCGGCACGACATCACTGTGCTGAACGCCCAGGTTGCCATCCGGCAGGCGCAGGAGTCTGATCGCGCCCAGGTCGGGAGGCTCATCGCCGAGACGGGCCACGATTCCGAGCTGGGTGGCGACTATTACGTTGCCAGCCTTGAGGATCGCATTGTCGGCGCGGTCACGCTGACCCAATTGGGTGAAGAGGAGTGGTGGCTGGACGGGCTGCGTGTGCTGCCAGAATTCCAGCGCCGGGGTATCGGGCGGGCGCTGCTGCAACACGCCGTTCAACATGCCGTGCAGCGTGCTCAGGCGCAGGGCGGTGTACTGCGGCTGGCCGCAGACCCTCGCCAGCCGATCATGCGCCGGCTGGCCGCGCAGGCACAGTTTGCGCTCGTCGGCAGTTACCTGGCCTACCAGACCGATGGTCTGCCAGGGTATAGACCGGAATTCTCGCTGGCACAGAACATCGGTGCTGTGCGGGCTTTCCTGGACGGTTCAGCCTATTTCACCCGTGCCGAACGCAGTGTGGAAGACGGAGGTATCTGGTACAGGCTGACCGATGCGCGCTTGCAAGAGTTTGCGGCGCAAGCACGGGTTTACCTCTGGCACGGCTATCGACACGACCCGAATATGCTGGACGGTGTTATCATCTTCGCCGCGAATGCTGCCCCGCCGCTGCTCAGGCTGGCCTATCTGGATGCAGCCGTAGGCACGCTGGCCGACCTGTGCCGCGCCGTGCGACGGCTGGCCGCCAGGCAGGGCTACCAACGAATCCAGCATCGCTTTCTGGCGCGCCCGGAGCGGCTGGTTGCCATTGAGCAGGCTGGGTGGCGTCCGCCCGGCACGGATGGCGAGGATCGGGATCTGTTCAGCCGCCCGCTGGACACCCCTCAAAACCGGCTCATTGACCCATAAACAGGAGAAATTGATATGCCGCGTACTACCATGAATGATCGCGCCCGCAAGGCTCGCATCCGCGAGCGCGAATTCCGGGCCGAAGCGCGCCGTCTGCGCAAGCTGGACGCCATTACCGACGAGCAGATCGCCACCTTGAAAAAGATCAAGGCGGCTGAGGCGGCCAACAAGCCGGTCAAGGCGTCAACGATTCCGGACTGGCGCGAACTGCGTGAGATGGGGGCAGTCAAGGAGCAAGATGGCATCCTGGTGCTGACGGCCATCGGCGCGAAGGTTGCCAGCAGCCACGAGGGCTAAGGAGGAAGTAAACCTTGAGTGACGAAATCCCAACCGAAACGCTGGCCGAAACCGAGAACTACAGCGTGTGGATATCGCAGGAGCCGGATGGCGAAGTGACCTACCACGTCGAGCTAGGGCCGGCCACCCTGCATTTCTTTGACGAAGACTGGCATGAATTTCTGGAACTGATCCGGTCACTGCCCGACGACAAAAAGTCCTGACGGCGGCTTGATGCTTTATGCGTCGTGCCCTGAGCAGCCCGCGCCTCACTCGTTTCTATTTTGATCGCGTCGAGCTGCTCTATTCCTGGCTGACCACTATCCCGCTGTGGCACGGGAGCCTGCGGGAGATGGCACGGCATTTTCCGCCGAGCGCTGCCCAACTGAAGGTTCTGAATGTAGGCTGCGGCCCTGGCCGCTTGGCGCGCCAACTGCTCGACTTCCGGCCTGACCTGCACATCGTAGGGCTGGATTTTTCGATGGGCATGTTGAGGCGGGCGTGGCTGACCTCACCCCCGACCCCTCTCCAACTGGAGAGGGGAGAGGAAAACGCAAAGTCCTTGCATCCAGTTGAGTTTGCACAGGCTGCCCTTACGCGCCTGCCCATCTCCGACAATAGCATCGACGCCATCACCGCGCACGGCGTCTACTACATCCTGGATGATCCGGCGGCATTTCTGCAGGAGGCGATGCGCGTGCTGCGTCCCGGTGGGCGTCTGATCCTGCTCGACCCGGCGCGGCGTTCCTGCCCACTCGATGCAGTGAAGCATATCCGACGGCCTCGCGTGGTCATATCGGTGCTGATCTGGCATGCCATCGCCTGCCTCCATAAGCGCGTCTCGCTCGAAGAAATGGCGGCACAGTTGATAGAGGCCGGGTTTGCGCGCGTCCTGACTGAGCGAGCGATGGAGGGCTGCGCTGTGTTGAGTCGCGGCGAAAAACCCTATCCAGACCTGTCTACAGTGGAACGTATCGCGCGCACGGCTGCGACAGACGAGAACACCGGCAGTTGGCAGGTCGTTGACTCGTCAGCGTTGCCCGCAGCGGTACGCGGGCGGTTTGTGTTCCTGCTGGTCAGGCAGACACCCGACAAGCCGCCCTGGGCCATCCGGCCCGGCGAAACCATTCACTGGGACGCCGCGATGGTCAGTGATCCAGCAGATCGTCGCCGGGCCTATCTGCTGGCCTTTACGTCGCTGCCCAAAGCCGTCGAATTCATGCAGCCCGCCGTGACCAGCGGCCTATTAAAAGGTGTGAATAAGGTTGCCAAGTTTGATAAGGCTGCCGCTCTTCAATGGGCCGCCGATGTATTGCTCAACCCGCCGTTTGAGAAGCTGCGGAAATCGGGCCGGCACGTGTTTGCGGGCGCATGGCTGGCCGTCGATCCGGCGCGGGCAGCGGCGGGGGAGGAGTGAAAGCTAAGTACAGGCAGAAAGAACATCAAGGATGCGAGCCGATAATCGATAAGACCTTGTTTGGGTTCAAGTTACAGCGGTCAAAGAAATCACGGGAAGCCACCAACAGAGCCTTGACCGTCTGGAACCGTTCACAATGGGTGACGTCAGGCCACAATGGGCGTCAGAGCCGTCCGGCAGGATTGAGCCATGGGCTATAGAGCGGGTAAATGAAGCAGCACCAGGCGTTAATAGACCGTCGTCCAGTCCATGGGAACGCCCGCATTGTAGCACCAGGGGGCCCCCACCAGAGACGATACGCCGCGTACGTTATTTCGCCGCCTATGAAGCCTGCACGAGTGTAGATGGGGCGCAATGCCCGGCGCGGATTGGGTCTCGGCAGCGCCCCTGGATGGCGTGCAGGGGCGGCGCTGGAAAACTGAAACGGTCAACTCGGTCATCAAACGCAAGGCCGGGGACGACATTCGCT